>JAEIGA010000737.1_pt1 | contig 48532 bp, 47 predicted proteins | sample 9270691 | NCBI WGS metagenome assembly JAEIGA01 (sample SAMN17057246, study PRJNA624740) | gut metagenome | biome: biome; isolation source: fecal sample | host: Bos grunniens | place: China: Xizang | collected 2019 | reverse complement strand
TAAAACCGGGGGCGTGTACCTCGATTTTAACTCCTATAAAGGGCTACTGCGGTGAGCAGTGCGCGAGCGAAAGCCCTTACCTCGAAAGAGAATGTTTTGCTTGCAAAACTTCTTTTTCGAAAGGCTGACTTTGTCAGCCGATCACACCTTAAAATTAACAGAGGTGTCACCCTGAAGGTCTGTGCCGAATTCATAATCCTTACCTGGAAGGATTGCGTTAAGCACGATACCAACGATAGCCGCTACTGCAAGACCTGAAAGGCTAATTGTAATTTTACCTACAGGAATAACTATTGCGCCTACTGCACTGTAGTTGATACCGATAGAAAGCACAAGGATAAGTGCCGCAATGATAACGTTTCTTGAGCTTGTGAAGTCAACCTTGTTTTCAACGACGTTTCTTACACCTACTGCAGAAATCATACCGTAAAGAACGAGAGAAACACCACCTACAACGGGAGCGGGCATAGAGTTGATAAGTGCTGCAAACTTAGGTGATAAGGAGAAGAGAATTGCAAAATAAGCTGCAAGTCTTACTACCTTGGGGTCATAAACCTTTGTAAGAGCAAGTACGCCTGTGTTTTCGCCGTAGGTTGTATTTGCAGGAGCACCGAAGAGAGCTGCAAGTGATGTTGCAAGACCGTCACCCAAAAGTGTTCTGTGAAGACCGGGCTCTTCAATATAGTTTCTTTCAACTGTGGAGCTGATTGCGCAAATATCGCCGATATGCTCAATAATTGTAGCTATAGCAATAGGAACGATTGCTACGATTGATGTAATGAGAACTGATGTATCTGCATTGCCAAAGAGTGAGAATGCTGTATTTTCCCATAAAACGGGAAGACCAATCCAACTTGCTTCCTTAACAGCTGTGAAATCAACGCAGTTTGTAACTGCTGCAACCGCATAGGAAACAACAACGCCCAAAAGGATGGGAACAATCTTAATCATACCCTTACCCCAGATGTTGCAGATTATAATTGTAAGAATAGCAACGATTGCGAGCCACCAGTTACCTGCACAGTTATCAATAGCAGATTTAGAAAGGATAAGACCGATTGCGATGATGATAGGACCTGTAACAATCGGGGGGAAGAAACGCATAACCTTCTTTGCGCCAAACGCCTTAAAGAGAATTGCGAGTACTACATAAAGAAGACCTGCACACGCAACGCCAACACCTGCATAAGCAGAGAAGTTTTCAAGACCTGCATTTTTGCAAACCTCTGCAACAGCGAAATATCCGCCGAGGAATGCGAATGATGAGCCTAAGAAAGCGGGAATCTTCCCCTTTGTAAGGAAGTGGAACAAAAGTGTTCCCAAGCCTGCAAAGAGGAGCGTTGAAGAAACACTCAGCCCTGTAAGAAGGGGAACGAGAACTGTTGCACCGAACATTGCAAACATATGCTGAAGTCCGAGAACAAGCATTCTGCCGCCGCCAAGCTCACGTGCGTCATAAATAGGACCGTCGATTTTTGCCTGATTTTTTGCCATAACAATCACTCCTGATATTAAATTTTTTGGTACAAGCACCACCGCTTGTGTACCGTTTATAATATACTACCATATATTTGAAGCTTTGTAAAGAAAAATGTCGTAATATATATTAGGAAAGAACTCTTTTTTGAAAAATGGAAAAAAAGCTTGACAATCCTCTCTTTACGTTATATAATAACTAGGCATTTTGATAAAATGCTATCCTTGCTTTGGGTATGTCCAAAGCCAAAGTCCAGAAGGAGGTGTAGAAAATGGCTGAAATTATCAACAAGTATGAAACCATTTTTGTTCTTGACGCTGCACTTGAGGAGGAGAAGATTACTGCTCTTTCTGAGAAGTTCCAGGCTCTTATAGCTGCAAACGGAACTATTGAAGGCGTTGACGTATGGGGAAAGAGAAAGCTTGCTTATCCCATCGATTTCAAGACAGAGGGTTACTACGTTCTTGTAAACTTTACGTCAAACCCCGAATTCCCCAAGGAGCTTGAGAGAATTTACGGTATCACAGACGGCGTAATGCGTACAATCACAATCCGCAAGGAAGCGTAAGGGGAGGTATTTAGATGCTTAACAAGGTTATTTTGATGGGCAGATTTACCCGTGACCCCGAGCTTCGCAGTACACCGCAAGGAACAAGCACTTGTTCATTTTCAATTGCGGTTGATCGTAACTTTGTCCGTCAGGGCGAAGAGCGTAAGGCAGACTTCATCAACTGCGTTGCGTGGAGACAGACTGCGGAGTTTATTTCAAAGTACTTTAAAAAAGGAAGTCTTGTTGCTCTTGAGGGCAGCATACAGACACGCTCCTGGGATGATAATGAGGGTAAGAAGCGTTACGCTACCGACGTTGTTGTAAACCAGGTATACTTCGCTGAAAGCAAGAGGGATTCTCAAGGCGCAGGTATGATGGAGGATTCTTTTGCAGGCAGCGATTTTGGTTCGCTTCCCGAACCTATCTCTCCCATGGGTACTGATGATGATTTACCATTCTAAGGCATATAAAGGATTATTCTTATGTGCTTAATTAAAGGAGGTTTTAGCCATGATGGAAAAGGAAAAGACTGAAAGACCTTTTAGAGCTCGCAAGGCGAAGAAAAAAGTTTGCCAGTTCTGTGTTGATAAGGTTACAGACATCGATTATAAAGACGTTGCAAAGCTTCGTCGTTATGTTTCGGAAAGAGCAAAGATTCTTCCCAGAAGAATTACCGGCACATGTGCAAAGCATCAGCGTCAGCTGACAATCGCAATAAAGCGCGCACGCCACATTGCACTTCTTCCGTTCTCAGCAGAATAAAAGATACCCTTTCGGAATATCAATATTCCGAAAGGGTGTTTTTGCATGAAGAAATATTTTGGGGTAATTTTTTCTGTTTTGCTTGGATTTATGACGGTGTATTTTATAAGGATTTATCTGCAGTCTGCCCCCGTATTTTCGCAGACTGTAAAAGATATGGGATACTATGATGTTTCAGAAAATCCCACAGAGATTGTGGATGTTACTATCCCTGTGCAGTTTAACGCAGTATATGAAAGGTATAATAACCTTTTAAAGGAAGGCGGATATGACCTTGCACCATATAAAGGAAAAAAGTGTAAGCGTTATACTTACCTTATTCCGTCCGAGAATGCCCGCGCAAATATTTTGGTTTATAACGGAAAAATAATAGGCGGCGATATTTCGAGCATTACTATTGACGGAATAATGATTCCTATAATAAATACAGTTAGAGAAAACGGGAGAGAGAAATGAGACTTGATAAATTTGTGGCAGACGCAGCCGCTCTTACACGGAGCGAGGCGAGAAAGGCTATAAAAAACGGAACGGTACGTTTTGAGGATAAAATAATAAAGGATATTTCCTTTCAGATTGACGAAGACGCACGTGTTTTTATAAACGGCGAAGAAAAAACCTATAAAAAATACATTTATATAATGATGAATAAGCCACAGGGCGTTGTAAGTGCCACCGAGGACAAAAGGCAAAAAACAGTTCTGTCTCTTCTGCCTCAGTCCTTTGCACGATATGATTTATTTCCCGCAGGGCGGCTTGATATAGATACGGTAGGTTTTTTGCTGCTCACAAATGACGGCGCACTTGCTCATAATCTTTTGTCGCCAAATAAAAACACGGGGAAGACATATTTTGTGCGGCTTGAAAAAAATATTTCCGATGAAGAAAAAGAAGCCCTCAGAAAAGGTGTTGACATAGGCGAGTGTATTACAAAGGAAGCGAAGGTGGAAAGAGTTAGTGAAAATGAAATAAACCTCACTATAACTGAAGGAAAATTTCACCAGATTAAGCGTATGGCAAAGGCTGTGGGAAACAGTGTAATCTATTTAAAACGCCTTTCCTACGGCTCGCTTTTCCTTGATGAAAACCTTAAAGAGGGCGAATACAGACTTCTTACAGAGGCAGAAGTTAAAGCCATTGAAAAGCCAAACTGATTATGGTTTAAAAAAGGAAATTTTGTATAATACTGCAGAAAATTCTGCAAATATACATTGGTATTATTCTTGAATTTTCTTTGTCTTATAGCAAAATTTCCTCTTTTTAAACTCTTCGACCTTATACGCAGAAAAATTTAAAATGATTTTAATGCAGAGGACGAAGATAGGCTGACGCCTTTCAAGGACGATGAATTGAAAGCGTTTAAATTTGGCAAGTATAAGGCATAACCAGTTTGGCTTTTCAATGGCTGTTATGCAATGTTTACAAAAAAATGTTTTAAATTTGTAAAACAAGTGTATTTGCAACTTTAAATAGTTGTGTTAGAATGTAAACAGTGCGAATTAGGTATCTTTTTAAACCATTAGGAGGTCAAAAAAATGGCAAGTTTACAGTTGAAAAATATCTATAAAAGATATTCAGGCGGAGTGACCGCAGTATCAGATTTTTCTCTTGATATTCAAGATAAGGAATTCATAATCCTTGTAGGTCCTTCCGGTTGCGGCAAGTCCACAACACTCAGAATGATTGCCGGACTTGAAGAAATCAGCGAGGGTGAGCTTTATATAGGCGAAAAGCTTGTGAACGATGTAGTTCCCAAGGACAGAGATATAGCAATGGTATTCCAGAATTATGCTCTTTATCCTCATATGACAGTTTTTGAGAATATGGCATTTGGTCTTAAGCTCAGAAAAACTCCCAAGGCTGAAATTAAGAAAAGAGTTCAGGAAGCTGCACGTATCCTCGATATTGAGCATCTTCTTGAAAGAAAGCCCAAGGCTCTTTCAGGCGGTCAGCGTCAGAGAGTTGCGCTTGGTCGTGCTATCGTTCGTGAGCCTAAGGTATTCCTTATGGACGAACCTCTCTCAAACCTTGATGCTAAGCTTCGTGTTCAGATGAGAACTGAGATTTCTAAGCTTCATCAGAGACTTCAGACAACATTCATCTACGTTACTCATGACCAGACAGAGGCTCTTACAATGGGTACAAGAATTGTTGTTATGAAGGATGGTATCATCCAGCAGGTTGATACTCCTCAGAATCTTTACAACAACCCTGTTAACGTATTCGTTGCAGGTTTCATCGGTTCACCTCAGATGAACTTCTGCGATGCTCTTGTTGAGAAGAACGGTGAGGATACATTCCTTAAGTTTGGTGAGCATTCAATTAAACTTACAGCAGAGAAGGCTGCTAAGGTAGCTGACTATGTGGGTCAGACAGTTACTATGGGTATCCGTCCTGAAGATTTGTATGATGATGCAGATTCTCTTGCAAAATATACTGATACAAAGTTCAAGGCCGATGTTGATGTAACAGAGCTTATGGGTGCTGAAACATATCTTTACCTTACAATTGATGGTCTTAACTTCATCGCAAGAGTTAAGCCCGACAGCACATCTGAGAGAAATCAGAAAATTGATATCTGCATGGATCCCAACAAGATTCACATTTTTGAAAAAGATTCAGAGAAGACTATCACAAACTAATTTTTAAAAAAAGCCTGCCGAAATTTCGGCAGGCTTTTTTTACTGTATAGGAATTTGCGTAATTTTATCGTGAGCGACATTTGCCTTGTTTGAATTTGGTCGGGACGCGAAATGGGTGAAGCGGCACGCTTCTTTTTTGCTTGGCAAAGCTAGATATTAAGCGATGCTTAAGGAATATACGTGGAGCACGTATCAACATGTACTTTTGCACGCCAAAAGCACCAAAAGCGCCGGAGGAAATCGAAATCCCCCGACGCTTTTCGCCATTTTGGCGCTCAAAATGCACAGAAAACCCCCAAAGATTGGGGCAGGGGTTTGATACATTAAAAGCATTTTATTCTATTCCTAATAACCAATTTACACTGACATTTAAAATTTTTGAAATTTCACGCAACTCATAATCGGCAATAAAACGTGTGCCGATTTCAATGCGGGATATACTGTCACGTTCTAATGTTATTCCTGCTAACTGCAATTTAGAGGCTAAATCGCTTTGCGTTAGTTTTATTGCAGAGCGAGCCTGATGTATGCGTTCTCCGCAAATGTTCTTTTTTCCGTTGTAGTCATAAATTTTCATAAAAAACTCCTTAAATGTGTTAAAAATAAGTTTTTTTCTTGACTTTAACATATTTTTGTGATAAAATTGTGTTAAAGATAAGAACTTTGTTTTATCTTTCAAAAACACATCCCAATTTCCCTTATATGGAATTGTTTGGCAGAGGGATGTGTTTTTTGTTGTAAAATTTTACTGATTGTATTTTTATTTACCCGAGAAATAATACAAAAGAAGTATTATTTTGAAAGGTGTAATAAATATGAATAATGATGTTTCAAATCAAAGCCCTGAAAATTTTGACTCAGCTTATACAAATGATACCGTATATCTTCTTGCACGTTACAAGGCATATGTAGATTTATTTGACGATAAAAAGAAACATGAAGAAGAGAGGGAAGAAGTATGAATATAAGAACAGACCTTGCTATTGAATGCCGTGAAATGTTTGCCGGTGAAATAGCCGGTGTGGAAAGCATAAATCACGACAGTGACGGTATCAGTGTTACACACGTGAAAATAACTACACCCGAGGGCGCACTTAAAATAGGAAAACCGATTGGAAACTATATTACTATAGAAATCAAGGAAATGAATTTAGAGGACGAAGAAATCTGCGAGCGTGGGGCACAGGCAGTTTGTGATGAACTGAAAAAAATAATAAGTGTTCCAAAAGATGCATCGGTGCTTGTAGCGGGACTTGGAAATCAATACATTACACCTGACTCAATTGGCCCCAAAACAGTCGGCAAGCTTCTGGTAACACGCCATATTACAAGCGAGGGGAATAACGGACATTCCTTTGATGTGCGTGCCGTCAGTGCCCTTGCCCCGGGAGTACTCGGACTTACGGGAATAGAAACAGGCGAAGTTATACAGGGTGTGGCAGAGCGTGTTAAGCCGTCGCTTATTATTGCAGTGGATGCACTGGCATCAAGGAAACTGAGCCGTCTGGGAACAACGGTGCAAATTGCGGATACAGGTATAAGTCCCGGCAGCGGAGTAGGAAATAACAGAAAAGAGCTCACCGAAAAAACCCTCGGTGTGCCTGTGATAGCAATTGGTGTTCCTATGGTAGTGGATGCGGCAACACTCACTATGGATGCAATGGAAACTCTTTCGCAGCATATGAGTAAAAATTTTTCAAAAAACGCCGAAGAGTTAGTAGATGCATTTGAAAACGGCGGCAGGGAATTTATAAATGAAGCCCTTTCAAAAGAAAGCACAAATATGATTGTTACCCCAAATGATGTTGATGTGATTTCAAATCAGGCTGCCCAGATTATTGCCGAAGGAATAAACCGTGCACTTCATATAAAACAATATTGAAAGATACTTCCTTTTGTGGTAGAATATTTTTTGGAAGGAAGTGCTGATATGAGTTGGCTTGGAATACACGTAAAGGGACTTAGAAAATATGCAGGATTGACGAAGGAACAGCTTGCACAAAGACTTATGGTGGGAATTACCACAATTGAAAACATAGAATCAGGTTATATCACTGCTCCTCCGGTAGCGCTTTTGGATAAATTTGCAAAAACCTTTGACGTAACAACAGAGGCACTTTTAGAGGCAGCACCTCTTGAAAAGACTAAGGAGCGTACAAAGGAGGTCTATGTTGTAAAGGAGATGTCTTCTGATGTGTCGCTTCCTGCGTGGAAAGATGTAAGCGATGTTATTTACGTGGACCGTGATGTTTTGCGCGGCTATGACCATATAGCAATAAGGGTAAAGGATAACTCAATGCTGATGGCGGGCATTATATGTGATGCCATAGCACTTGTGCGTATTGGTGCGCCTCTTAAAAACGGCGATATTGTATTGGCGCTTTATGAAAATAAAAGCATCATACGAAAATACTACTTTGAAGGGAGTAAAATTCTTCTCAGGGCGGCAAATACGTCTGAAAACTACCCTGATATATTTTTTGATGCAGAAAAAGATAAGTCAAGTATAATAGGAAAAGTAATCAGGGTGGAAACCTATGTGTAACTGAAAGAGAGTTAGGATTAGTGTGTTCGGGCTAAAAATTGACGAAAATCTCAAATCCTACTTGCATTTTTTCTTAATTAGTAATATACTGTCATATAGATGTTTTAGAAAGAGAGAGACCTTATATGGTATATTTGGATAATGCTGCAACAACAAAGATGAAGGACAGCGTTCTTTCGGCAATGATGCCGTATTTTTTTGAGAATTTTGGCAACGCCTCCTCAACATATACAACACCGGGACAAGCTGCACGCACAGCTCTTAGCGAGGCGAGAAAAACTATCGCCCAGTGCATTGGTGCGACAGACCGTGAAATATTCTTTACAAGCGGCGGAAGCGAGGCGGACAACTGGGCTATTAAGGGTATTATGCTCAAAAACAAAAAAAAGGGCAATCATATAATAACCACTACGATAGAGCATCACGCAGTGCTCCACACGTGTGAGTTTCTGGAAAAGCAGGGATATAAAGTTACCTATGTTCCTGTCGATGAGTACGGAATGGTAAGTGTGAGAGATATAGAAAATGCGATTACCGACGAAACAGTGCTTGTCAGTGTGATGTTTGCAAACAATGAAATCGGAACAATAAATCCTATTGCAGAGATTGGAAAGCTCTGCAGAGAAAAGGGTGTTTATTTCCATACTGATGCCGTTCAGGCTGCGGGTGCAGTTAAGATAGATGTTGAGAAACACAATATTGACCTTCTTTCTATGTCTGCGCATAAGTTCCACGGCCCCAAGGGAGTAGGCGCGCTGTATGTAAGAAAAGGTATTCAGATAGAAAACCTTATCCACGGCGGTGCGCAGGAAGGCGGAAAGCGTGCAACAACTGAAAATGTTGCAGGTGTTGTCGGCATGGCCCAGGCTCTTAGTGAGGCTATGGCAAATTTGGAGGAAAAGACGGCGAAAATCACGGCTCTTCGTGATTACCTAATAAAGACCGTTCTTGAAACTGTACCGTATACACGCCTTAACGGACACCCAGAAAAAAGACTTCCGAATAATACAAGCTTTTGCTTTAAATATTTAGAAGGGGAAAGCCTTCTTTTAAGTCTGGATATGCAGGGATATGTGGTTTCAAGCGGCTCTGCCTGCACATCAGGCTCGCTTGACCCGTCGCACGTGCTTTTGGGAATAGGACTTCCCCACGAAACTGCGCACGGCTCGCTTCGGGCATCGCTTTCGGAGTTTACAACCAAGGATGAAATAGATTCCTTTATCAAGGCTCTTGCGCCGATTGTTCAGAGACTTAGGGATATGTCGCCCTTGTATGAAGGTGTAGAGTCGAAATGATTTCGGCTAAAGAAAGGAAATGATATAAATGTACAGTGAAAAGGTTATGGACCATTTCTCAAACCCCAGAAATGTTGGAGAAATTGCAGACGCAAACGCAGTAGGAACTGTGGGTAACGCAAAATGCGGAGATATAATGAAAATTTATATGAAAATAGAAGATGACATCATTAAAGATGTCAAATTCAAGACATTTGGATGCGGTGCCGCCGTTGCAACAAGCTCTATGGCTACAGAACTTGTAATCGGTAAAACCGTTGATGAAGCACTCGGACTTACAAATAAAGCTGTTGTGGAGGCTCTTGACGGACTTCCGCCTGCAAAGCTTCATTGCAGCGTTCTTGCCGAAGAAGCAATAAAGGCAGCTATTCAGGATTACTATGACAAAAACGGAATAGAGAAAAAAGTTGATTGTAGCGGAAACTGTGAGCACTGTCATATCCATCATTGATTATCATTGATTTTTGGCATTTTTTATATACTGTGCAAGGGATTGCGCAAAATATTTTGCACCAAGCAGTGCCTCGTCAAGGGTGTTGCCATTGGTACCAACTTCAACAATTATTGCACCGGGGGCCAACTGCTGATTAAAGCGTTGGCTCCTGAAGTTTATTGGGCGGCAAAGACCGCTAAAGAGCGTCTGCGTATACTGCTGGAGTGTTACGGCAAAATTCATATTTGTTTCCCAGTTTTCGTGCGTAAGACCGCTTATGCTGCTGCCCACAACAAGCATAATGGAGGCGGCATCCTTGCCGTCTATGCTTGATGTATACTTGACCTTTACTCCGTTTTCTCCTTCTATGGCATCACGGTGTACGTCGAGTACAATCTGTATGGATGGGTCATTTTTGATATAATTTGCAATAGTTACAGCGCTTTTGTTATAACTTCCGTTATAGCTTGGGTAATCGTTTATTGTGGTATCGTGGTAGACTTTTATGCCGTGTTGGGAAAGGGCGTTCTTTATTTCATTTCCTACACGTACCATATTGTAATTTTTGTCAAGTGTTCTGTCTGTGTCACTGGGAGTGTAGGAGTAGGCCTGTGACGGTGTATAGCTCTCTGTGGTATGGGTGTGAACTATAAGAACAGATACATCGCCTTTTAAAAATGCAGGGATATTGTTATAATCGGCGGAGTTTACAGCAAAGCTTGTGGAGTTATTGATTTTTACCGTATCTGCCATGGTTGGGGCAGGAGAGCGTGATGAAATATTCGCACTTTCTACGCTTTTGGGCGGTGGCGGAGTTTGTGTTCCCGTTTCTTCTTCGGGTGACTTTATTGCCGTTTTTTTCAGCAGCAAAAACACACCTTTTTCGGGGGAGCTTTTTTCAAAAAAGGCAGGGTTTTGGCAAAGACAGCTTTCAACAAATGACTTTGGCACATCGGGAAGAAAAAGTTTTTGTGAAAGCATTGTACTTATAAGAACTGACGTAAAAAACGTACATAATAAAAATACAACACGCAAAAATTTAAGATTAAGAACAATTACTGGTGTTTTTTTCAAAAAAATCACCTCTTTTATTGAATATATATTGATTTATTTTTATTTTTATGCGATAATATTAATATAACATAAAATGAAATATTTATGGATAGAAAGGAAAAGTGGGATAATATGTTAGTATCAGCAAAAGAAATGCTTGAAAAGGCACGTGACGGTCATTATGCCGTAGGTCAGTTCAACATCAACAATCTTGAGTGGACAAAGTCAATTCTTTTAACTGCACAGGAACTTAATTCACCTGTAATTTTAGGTGTTAGTGAGGGCGCAGGAAAGTATATGGCAGGCTACAAAACCATTGTAGGTATGGTTAACGGAATGCTTGAGGGACTTAATATTACAGTTCCCGTTGCACTTCATCTTGACCACGGCAGCTACGAAGCTACTCTTAAGTGTATTGAGGCAGGCTTCTCTTCTGTTATGTTTGACGGTTCGCACTATCCTATTGATGAAAATATTGAAAAGACAACCGAGCTTGTAAAAATCTGCGCAGAAAAAGGTCTTAGCCTTGAGGCAGAGGTTGGCGCAATCGGCGGTGAGGAAGACGGTGTTATCGGCGGCGGTGACATTGCTGACCCCGAAGAATGTAAGGCTATTTCAGAGCTTGGTGTAACAATGCTTGCTGCAGGCATCGGCAACATTCACGGAAAGTATCCTGAAAACTGGAAGGGCCTTGATTTTGATGCCCTTGAAAAAATAAAGAACGCAACTGGAAGCATCCCGCTTGTTCTTCACGGCGGTACAGGTATTCCCGAGGATATGATTAAAAAGGCAATCAGCCTCGGTGTTGCAAAGATTAACGTAAATACAGAATGTCAGCTTTCTTTCACGGCTGCCACAAGAAAGTATATCGAGGAGGGTAAAGACCTTCAGGGTAAGGGCTTTGACCCCAGAAAGGTTCTTGCACCAGGTTGTGAGGCTATAAAAGCTACGGTTAAAGAAAAAATGGAGCTTTTCGGTTCGGTAGGAAAAGCCTGACTGTTTAGAAGCAATTTTAAGAGGGTGTAAAAAACAATTTTTTACACCCCTTTTTTAAAGACATAAAAAACATATGAGGGAAAATGATGAGCAGTAAAAAACTTTCAAAGCAGGCACTTAAAAGATTGCCTGTATATATGTCATATCTTAAATCGATAGACTTGGCGGAAACGGAGTATATTTCGTCTGCTACCATTGCAAGTGACCTTGATCTTAACGATGTTCAGGTGAGAAAAGACCTCTCCGCAGTTTGTAGGAGTGCTGGCATTCCCAAAAAAGGCTTTGCAGTGCGTGACCTTATTAATGGAATATCAGATTTTTTAGGCTACAGAAACAGTAACGATGCAATACTTATAGGTGCGGGAAACTTAGGGATGGCACTTATGAGCTATCGTGGGTTTGATAATTACGGTATAAATATCGTGGCGGCTTTTGACAACAGAGAAGAGGTAATTGATAACAAAAGGATATTTCCCCTTTCCTCTATAGGGAAAAAATGTAAGGCGCTTAATGTGAAGATAGGCATTATAACAGTGCCCAATACTTCTGCGCAGGAGGTTTGCGACCTGCTTGTAAAAAGCGGAATAAAGGCGATATGGAATTTTGCCCCTACACACCTTAAGACGCCAGGGGATATTCTCGTGCAAAATGAAAATATGGCATCCTCACTTGCGCTTTTGTCACACCATCTGCGTGAAAAATTGGCGGGAGAATGATGAAATGAACACGTTACATTTAAAATATATCATAGAAGTAGAAAAAACAGGCTCAATATCACAGGCGGCAGAGAATTTGTATATGAATCAGCCTCAGCTTTCAAAGGCTATACGTGAGCTTGAAGAAACGGTTGGAATTTCGATTTTTAAGAGAAGCTCAAAGGGCGTTGTTCCGACAACAAAGGGTGCGGAATTCATTATGGATGCAAAGGGTATTATTGCCCAGTTGCAGCGCCTTGAAACAACATATAATCCTAAAAAGAGTGAGAAGGTTACTCTTGATGTGGCAGTTGCAAGATGCGGATATATATGCGAAGCTTTTAAGCGTTTTCTTGAGCGTATTTCAAGTGATAAACAGGAAAAAATTACTTACAGAGAAACAAACTCAACACGTGCAATAAAAAATGTTGCAACGGGCGAGAATAATATAGGCATTGTAAAATATAACGCTATGTATGAGCAGTATTTTAATCAGATGCTTGAGGAGCGAGAGCTTCGTCACAAAATTCTATGGGAATATGATGAAGTAATTTTAGTTTCAGCGCAAAGTCCTCTTGCAAAATTGAAAGAGGCTGATGAAAATACGCTTTTAGAAATGACAGAAATCCTTTTCGGTGATAATGTTATTCACTACGGAAGGTCGGCACGCAAAATAAAAAGTGCACGTGAGAATGAAAATATGCACCATATTATGGTGTATGACCGCACATCAATGTGCGCGGCCCTTTCAGGTGACCTTAATTCCTATGCACGGATAACACCTCCTCCAAAGGGTTGTTATGACGAAAACAAGTTTGTTGTTATTCCTTTAAAGGCTGAAGATAAAACATACCGTGATGTGATTTTCTACAGAAAAGATTACAGAATGAGCGAGACGGATATGTTGTTTATATCGCTGTTGCATCAGGTAATATCGGAATTGAACTAAAAAATTGTTTTTAAAAAAATGGGCAAAGCTTAAAAAGATGAGTGGAGCGTTCGAAAGTGTGTCCTTTTTATATCAAAAGGAGCAAAAACGCGGGGGTTTCGATTACCCCGAGGCTTTTCGCTGTTTTGGCTCTCCAGTTGGCATAGGTTCCCCCCATAGCTTCGGGGTAGGAGGCTGAAAGACTTTTCACAAACAAATAATGCTATATCGATAAAAGAATAACGGTATATAAAAATACGCATTTACAATTTTAAACACGGACCATATAATAGAAGCAAAAAAGGAATATAAGGGCAGAAAGGACGATGGCAATGAAAGAGAAAAGAATTCTGATTGACAGTGTTGAAAAACTCGAAAAAGAACTAGCAAGAGTGCGTGAAGCACAGAAAATTTTTGCATCCTACACACAAAGTCAGGTAGATAAAATTTTCTTAGCGGCCGCAATGGCTGCAAACAAAGCAAGAATTCCCCTTGCAAAAATGGCGGTTGAAGAAACAAAGATGGGCATTGTAGAGGATAAGGTTATTAAAAATAACTATGCCGCCGAATATATATATAATGCCTATAAAGATACAAAAACGTGCGGTGTTATTGAGGAGGACAAGGCATTTGGTATAAAGAAAATTGCTGAGCCTATAGGTGTTATTGCGGCTGTAATACCTACAACAAATCCTACATCTACGGCAATTTTTAAATGTCTGCTTGCCCTCAAGACAAGAAATGCAATAGTTATATCACCTCATCCCAGAGCAAAGGATTCTACAATTGCTGCGGCAAAGCTTGTTCTTGATGCGGCAGTTGCCGAAGGTGCACCCGAGGGAATAATCAGCTGGATTGATGTGCCAAGCCTTGATATGACAAACACAGTTATGAAAGAGGCAGATATAATTTTGGCAACTGGCGGTCCCGGTATGGTAAAGGCGGCATATTCAAGCGGTAAACCGGCACTTGGTGTAGGTGCAGGAAATACCCCTGCAATTATTGATGAGAGCGCAGATATTATACTTGCTGTAAACTCAATCATTCATTCAAAAACCTTTGATAACGGTATGATTTGCGCATCTGAACAGTCGGTTATTGTTCCTGAAAGCATTTATGATGAGGTTAAAAAGGAGTTTTCTAAGAGGGGATGCTATTTCCTTTCTTCTGAAGAAACAGAAAAAGTTAGAAAAACTATTATTATAAACGGAGCGCTTAATGCGAAAATTGTTGGGCAGAGTGCATATAAAATTGCACAGATTGCAGGATTTTTAGTTCCCGAGGAGACAAAAATCCTTATTGGTGAGGTAGAGAGTGTTGAACTTTCAGAGGAGTTTGCTCACGAAAAGCTTTCTCCCGTTCTGGCGATGTACAAGGCAACAGATTTTGAAGATGCACTTGATAAGGCAGAAAGATTGGTTGAAGACGGAGGTCTTGGTCATACTTCATCCGTATATCTTAACGAAGTTACAGAAACAGAAAAAATAAACAGCTTCGCCAATCGTATGAAAACCTGCAGAATTTTGATTAACACCCCGTCTTCACACGGAGGTATAGGTGACCTTTATAACTTTAAGCTTGCGCCGTCACTCACACTCGGTTGCGGCTCATGGGGCGGAAACTCTGTATCAGAAAACGTAGGTGTAAAACATCTTTTGAATATTAAAACGGTAGCAGAAAGAAGGGAAAATATGCTGTGGTTTCGTGCACCTGAAAAGGTATATATCAAGAAAGGCTGTCTCCCCGTGGCACTTGATGAGCTTAAAAATGTAATGGGCAAAAAGAGGGCCTTTATTGTAACTGACACCTTCCTGTATGAAAACGGTTATACAAAACCGATTACAGACAAGCTTGATGAAATGGGTATCGTTCACAGCACATTCTTTGATGTTCAGCCCGATCCTACACTCTTAAACGCAAAGAACGGTGCGGCTCAAATGGCGGCATTTAAGCCTGATACAATCATTGCTCTCGGAGGAGGCAGTGCAATGGATGCAGCAAAAATTATGTGGGTACTCTACGAGCATCCTGAAGCTGACTTTATGGATATGGCAATGAGGTTTATTGATATCAGAAAGAGAGTTTACACATTCCCCAAAATGGGTGAAAAGGCATACTTTATTGCAATTCCTACATCGGCAGGTACAGGCAGTGAGGTAACACCGTTTGCAGTTATCACAGATGAAAAAACAGGCGTTAAGTATCCTCTTGCCGACTACGAGCTTATGCCTGATATGGCGATTGTTGATACGGACTTCCATATGTCTGCACCCAAGGGCTTGACTGCGGCATCAGGTATTGACGCAGTAACTCACGCTGTAGAGGCATATGCATCAATGCTTGCAACGGACTACACGGACGGTTTGGCATTAAAATCGCTTAAAACAATATTTGAATACCTTCCAAAGGCATATGACAACGGTCAGACAGACATTACCGCACGTGAAAAGATGGCCAATGCCGCTACAATGGCAGGTATGGCATTTGCAAATGCATTCCTTGGTATATGCCATTCTATGGCACATAAATTAGGTGCTTTTCATCATCTTCCCCACGGTGTTGCAAACGCTCTTTTGATTGAAGAGGTTATAAGATTCAATGCGAGCGAGGCTCCACGGAAAATGGGTACATTCTCACAGTATGACCATCCGCATACTCTCTCCCGTTATGGAGAAATTGCAGACTACCTCGGTGTAAAGGGTGGCACAGATGCAGACAAGGTTGAAGGACTTATTAAACTTATAAATGACCTTAAGGCAAGGGTTGGCATTAAAGAGACTATCAAGGATTACGGTATTGACGAAAAGGCATTTATTGCAAGCCTTGATGAAATGACAGAGCAGGCGTTTGATGACCAGTGCACAGGCGCAAACCCCCGTTATCCTCTTATGGAGGAAATTAAACAGATGTATCTTAATGCATATTACGGAGGTGCAAAATAATGGATAAGAAAAATATCATTGCAAAAAGACCTTCCAAGATTATTTATCGCGAGGGTGATAAAACAATAAAGCTGTTTGATGAGAATTACTCAAAGGCAAATGTCCTTAATGAAGCACTTAATCAGGCACGTGTAGAGGAAACGGGACTAAAAATACCCAGGCTCCATGAGGTTAAAAAAATTGACGGCAAGTGGGCAATAGTTCTTGATTACATTGAGGGAAAAACACTTGAAGAGCTTATGCGTGAAAATCCTGAAAAAAAGAATGAGTACATTGAACGTCTTGTGAATATTCAGGTAGAAATACTTGCATGTAGGGTAGCGCATCTTAATAAGATAAAAGAAAAAATGCATTCGAAGATAAGCGCCTCGAGTCTTGATGCTACTACCCGTTATGAGCTTCATACCCGCCTTGACTCCGCCCCGAAGCATACTAAGCTTTGCCATGGGGACCTTAATCCCGGAAACATTATAATTACGGAAAATGACGAGGCTTATATTATTGACTGGGCACACGCAACGCAGGGAAATGGTGCGGCAGATGCGGCAAGAACGTATCTTCTGTTTTCTCTTGATAATGATAGCGAGGGTGCGGAGAAATATCTTGACACCTTCTGTAAAAAAACCGATACTGCACGTCAGTATGTTCAGCGTTGGATACCCATTGTTGCAGCATCACAGCTTACCAAAGGAAACGAGAGTGAACGTGACTTTTTAATGCGCTGGATAGATGTAATTGACTACGAGTAAAAATATGGAATGAGATGCACGACACGAAAATGCATTTTCGTGTCGTGCATTTTTCTATTTTGTCTTATTTTGTGTAAAATTAACTATAAATGAAAGAAAAATTCTCCCTTTTTTTGGTTAATTTTTCCTTCTGACATTTGACTATTGTACGCATATTTGATAAAATAATAAAAAGAATAAAATAATAAAATAATAAGAATTAAGCGGGGGCGAATAAATGACGACAGTAAAAAAGAAAAACAGACATGGTGAGAATCCATTCATAAAGGCCTCCGCGCTCCATAAGTTTAATAACGGAACGAATTTTAAAAGCTATGATTTTTTGGGGGCTATAGAGTCGGAAATATATGGTGAGCGTGGCTATAGCTTTGCCGTATGGGCGCCTAATGCCGAATATGTCAGCGTGGTAGGTGATTTTAACGACTGGCACACAGATGTGCACCCAATGAATCCGCAGGGAAGTTCGGGCGTATGGCACTGCTTTATAAAAAATGTAAAAGAGGGGCAGTGCTATAAATATTTTATCCGCGGAAGAGACGGGAAAGAGGTTTATAAGGCAGACCCGTATGCGCACTACTCACAGAAACCGCCGGAGACGGCATCGATTACGTATAACACAGACATCTTTGAATGGACAGATGAAAAATGGATTACACGCCGTAGCAATACGGCACCATATGATAGACCTATGCTCATATACGAAATGCATCTTGGAAGCTGGAGAACACATAGCGACGGCTCGTTTTATTCTTACAGGGAGCTTGCCGAGGAGCTTCCTGACTATCTTTCCCAGATGGGTTATACCCATGTGGAGCTGATGCCTGTTTCAGAGTTTCCCTTTGATGGAAGCTGGGGATATCAGGTGACGGGATATTTTTCTGTAACAAGCCGCTTTGGTGAGCCTAAGGATTTTATGTATTTTGTGAATAAATGTCACGAAAAAAACATAAGTGTTATTATGGACTGGGTTCCTGCACATTTTCCAAAGGATGAACACGGACTTGCCCGATTTGATACAACGCCCATATATGAGTATCCTGACCCCAGAAAAGGGGAGCATAAGGAATGGGGTACGTATGTCTTTGATTACGGCAGGGGCGAGGTTGTTTCTTTTTTGATTTCGAGTGCTTTTTACTATCTCGAGATGTTTCATATAGACGGAATAAGGGTTGATGCGGTTTCAAGTATGCTCTACCTTGATTATGGCAGAAGTGAGTTTGTTACCAATAAATACGGCGGTAACGAAAATTTAGAGGCTATCTCTTTTTTGCAGACTCTTAACAGCGCCGTATTTAAGGAATATCCGAATATACTTATGATTGCAGAGGAGTCTACAGCCTGGCCGAGTGTAACAAAACCGGTCTGTGACGGAGGACTTGGTTTTAATTACAAATGGAATATGGGTTGGATGAACGATAACTTAAGATATATGAGTATGGACCCGTATTTCAGGCGTGACAACCATAATCTTCTGACGTTTTCAATGATGTATGCTTTTTCGGAAAATTATATCCTGCCCCTCTCGCATGATGAGGTGGTGCACGGAAAGGCATCACTTATAGGGAAAATGTCGGGGCTTTACGGTCAGAAGTTTGATTCGCTGAGAACTTTCTTTATGTATGAGATGGCGCATCCCGGCAAAAAACTCCTCTTTATGGGGGGCGAATTTGCACAGTTTATAGAATGGCGTTATTATGAACAGCTTGAATGGAAACTGCTTGAGTATGATGCACACAGACAGTTTAAGGATTTTATAAGGACGCTAAATCATTTCTATAAAGAAAACAAACCTATGTGGGAAATTGAGAATAGCTGGGACGGCTTTGAGTGGATAAACGCAGACGATAATGAACGCAGTGTGATTTCGTTTGTGCGTAGGGGAAAGAAAAAAACGGATGAAATTATAGTTATCTGTAATTTCACCCCCGTAGAGTATAAAGATTATGTGGTAGGAGTTCCGAGGAAAGGATGCTACAGTGAGGTTTTATCAAGTGCAAAAAGTGAGTTTGGCGGAAACGGGCACAAGATAAAGGACGTATATGCAAGGAAGAAGAGCCTTAACTCTATGACTTACAGTATAAATATTGACCTTGCACCAATGAGCGCAGTCTATCTTAAAAGAACTCAAGGTACACGAAAAAAATCAGTGTGACCTGATAAAAGAGAGGAAGGATTATAAATGAAAGCAGCCGAGTGTTTAGCAATGATACTTGCCGGCGGACAGGGAAGCCGACTTGGCGTACTGACAAAAACAGTGGCAAAACCCGCAGTGCCATTCGGGGGAAAGTACAGAATTATTGATTTTACCCTTTCTAACTGTATTCATTCGGGAATTTACACGGTGGGTGTTCTTACACAGTACCAGCCGCTTGAGCTTAATACTTATATAGGCAGCGGCGGACCGTGGGACCTTAACCGTAATTCAGGGGGTGTATATGTGCTGCCCCCGTACCAGAGTGCCGAAAAAGGCGAATGGTATAAGGGAACGGCAAACGCCATTTATCAGAATATAGATTTCGTGGACAAATTCAATCCCGAATATGTTGTAATACTTTCAGGTGACCATATCTATAAAATGGATTACTCAAAAATGGTTAAACATCATAAAGAGAAGGGCGCAGATGCAACCATTGCTGTTATTGAGGTCCCGTGGGAGGAGGCAAGCCGTTTTGGCATAATGACTGCAGATGATGACGGGAAAATAGTCGAGTTTGCCGAAAAACCGAAGGAGCCAAAGAGTAATCTCGCTTCAATGGGTGTTTATGTATTCACGTGGGAGGTACTTAAAAAATATCTTACCAGTGACGAAAAAAATCCTGAAAGCTCTAACGATTTTGGTAAAAACATTATTCCGACAATGCTCGAAAACGGTGAAAATATGTGCGCATATCCGTTTAACGGATACTGGAAGGATGTAGGTACAGTTCAAAGCCTTTGGGAGGCAAATATGGACATTCTTGCCCAGCCGCCTGCATTTGATTTAAGGGACAATTCGTGGAAAATATATTCGAGAAATCCAGTTAAACCGCCCCATTACATTGCAGGAAGTGCGAGTGTTAAGAACTGTTGTGTAACAGAGGGATGTAACGTATACGGAAAAATCAGCCACAGTATTTTATTTGAGGGCGTTACAGTGGAAAAGGATGCCGTTATTGAGGATTCAATCGTATTCCCCGGTGCGGTTATAAAGGAAAATGCCGTAGTTAAAAAGGCTGTTATAGGTGAAGAGGCAGTTATAGGTAAAAACTGCGTTGTAGGTGATGAGAGTATTAAGAGTGATATGTACGAAAGTCAGTATTGTACGGGCGGAATTTCACTTATAGGCGGCGCAGTAGAGCTTGGGGATAATGTGAAAATCGGTGCAAATTCAATGGTTACTGAATCAGTAAACTGTAAGGGGGGTAAATAAGATGAGAGATATGATGGGAATTGTTATGGCTGATAACAATGAAATCAGACTTAACGAGCTTACGCAGATGCGTTCAATCTCGGCACTCCCCTTTGGCGGAAGATACAGACTTATCGACTTTATCCTTTCAAATATGGTAAACAGCGGTATTATTAATGTAGGTGTTGCCACGCATATTAACTATTCCTCGCTTATGGACCATATAGGAAGCGGTGCGCCGTGGGACCTTAACAGAAAAATTTACGGTCTTTTTATGCTCCCTCCGTATGTAAGGGGTGGCGGTCAGATAAGTGCAGGAAATATTGACCAGCTTTACGGCATACTCACGTTCTTACGCAGAAGCCGTCAGCAGTATGTGCTTCTGGCATCGGGAAAAATTGTGTGTAATATGACCTTTGATGATGCGCTTAAGGCGCATATAGAGAAGGATGCGGATATAACTGTAATCTATTGTGATAAGAAGAAAAAGGACGAACAGTTAAGCCGCAGTACAGTATACGAGGTTGATTCTGACGGCAGAATTACAGGCATTGAAAATGAACCGCATTTCCCCAAGACAACTCTTGAGGGTATGGATATGTATATTGTGGAGAGAATGAAGCTTATTGAGCTGATTGAAGAAGCATATGCAAGAGGAAGCCACGACTTTATACGTGATATTCTTCTCACAAAGCTTTCCAGCGCTAAAATTTACGGTTGTGAGTACAAGGGATTCGTAGGTAAGGTTGACTCTATCCGAAGTTATTATGAAAACAGTATGAAGATGCTTGATATAGATGTCCGCAAAGAGCTTTTCGGTGCGAAAAACCGTATTTATACAAAGGTAAAAGACCAGGTACCTACCCAATACGGGGCGGAGGCAACTGTATCAGACTCGCTCATTACTGACGGATGTATTATAGAGGGCTGTGTGGAAAACAGTATTATTTCACGTGGTGTTCATATAGGAAAGGGCGCAGTCATCAAAAACAGTATTGTAATGCAAAACAGTGTTATAGAGGAAAATTGCGACATAGAGAATGTTATAATTGATAAGGAGTGTACTCTGCGCGCATCTAAACGGCTTGTGGGTCAGCCTAATTACCCCGTTATATTACCCAAGAGAACACTGCTATAGGAAAGGATTTGACATATGAAAGTATTATTTGCTACAAGTGAATGTGTTCCTTTTGTAAAAACGGGGGGGCTTGCAGATGTAGTGGGCGCACTTCCTGCCGAGCTTTGCCGTGAAGGGTGTGAGGCACGTGTTATTTTGCCAAAATACGGTGCCATTGCACAAAAATATTGCGACCAGATGCGCTACATTGATAATATATATATCAAAATGGGATGGCGCAGTCAGTATTGCGGAGTTTTCGAGCTTAAAATCGGCGATGTTACGTATTACTTTGTAGACAATGAATTTTATTTTGGAAGCGACCCGATTTACGGGGACATATCAGTCGATGTTGAACGATTTGCTTTCTTTGACAAGGCTGTTTTAGCTCTCCTGCAGGTTATTGATTTCTGGCCTGATGTAATTCACTGTAATGACTGGCAGACGGGAATGATACCCGTAATTCTGCGTGCGCATTATCTGTATGATGAGCGGTATAACAGAATAAAAACCGTTATGACAATTCACAACCTGAAGTTTCAGGGAATATATGATAAAAAGACTATTGCCGATGTGTGCGAGCTTGAGGATAGCTACTTCACGCCTGACAAACTGGAATTTTATAAGGATGCAAGCTTTTTAAAGGGCGGTCTTGTCTATGCCGATTATATAACTACGGTTAGTAAAACGTATTCACGTGAGATAATGAGTGATTATTTCGGTGAAAACCTTAACGGCCTTTTGTCCGCAAGGGCAGACAGGGTTACGGGCATAATTAACGGAATTAATTATGAGGAGTGGAATCCGGGTACAGACAGCTTTATAGAAAATAACTATAATTTGCTCAACTTTGTGTCCCAGAAAAAGCTTAATAAGCTTGCCCTTCAAAGAGAGTTTGGTCTTGAGGAAAACGAGGGCAAATTCCTCGTTGGTATGGTGACACGCCTTACGGGGCAAAAAGGACTTGACCTTGTAGAGTGTGTTATGGACAATATCTTTGAAAACGGCGATGTTCAGATGATAATTTTAGGCACGGGAGAGGCGCAGTACGAAAATATGCTCCGTCATTTTGAATGGAAGTATAAGGGGGCGCTTGCTTCGCTGATTATGTTTGACAATGCCGCAAGCCATAAGATATATGCAGGCTGTGATGCATTTTTGATGCCGTCATCATTTGAGCCGTGCGGACTCAGCCAGATGATTTCAATGCGTTACGGAACTCTTCCGATTGTGCGTGAAACGGGCGGACTTCGTGACAGTGTAGAGCCGTATAATGAATATGAAAATACGGGAACGGGTTTTAGCTTTGCAAATTACAATGCACACGAAATGCTGGGAATTATTAACTATGCAAAGAAAACCTGGTACGATAACAAAAAATCCTGGCAGGCTATGGTAAAAAGGGCAATGAAAAGCGATTTTTCGTGGGCAAATTCAGCAAAAGAATACATTGACGTATATAACAAACTGTAGTATAATAAGAGGGTGTAAAAATTATTTTTTACACCCTCTTTTAATTTAAAACGTAAGGAGTTGATTATATTGGCAGGAAAAGCAAAAACACTTACTGCAAATCAACAACAGATAAAGGACGAAATAATCGGTAAACTCAGCCGCCACTACGGACGCACCCTTGAGGATGCGACAAAGGCACATATATATAAGGCGGCGGCACTTACCGTTCGTGATAGAATTATGGAACGCTGGACAGCGTACCGCCGTGCACAGCGCACAACGCAGAAGAAGGAGCTTTTTTATCTTTCCTTTGAATTTTTGATGGGAAGGTCTTTTGGAAACAATCTTCTTAATATAGGTCTTACAGACGATTATGAAAAGGTTTTAAAATCAATGGGATGCTCTTTAGAAGAAATTTCATCCCAGGAAAACGATGCAGGTCTTGGAAACGGTGGACTGGGAAGGCTTGCGGCATGCTTCCTTGACTCCCTTGCAACGCTGGAGCTTCCTTCGTTTGGTTGCTCAATCCGCTACGAATACGGTCTTTTCAAACAGCTTATAGTAGATGGGGAGCAGGTTGAAACCCCTGATAACTGGCTTAGCGACGGTAATATTTGGGAAATTGCACGTCCCGAGGAAAAGGTTACCGTTCGTTTTGGCGGAAAGGTTTATACTGAGATGACCGATAACGGGTTAAAGGTGTTTTATGACGGTACTACAAATGTTGTGGGTATTCCGTATGACGTTCCGATTGTCGGCTATGATGCAAAGATTGTAAATACACTCCGCCTCTGGTCAGCACGTGCGGAGCGTGACCTTGATATGTCAAGCTTTTCAGGCGGTGACTATCTTCGTGCAGTAGAGGAAAAGGCACTCGCAGAGGTGCTCAGTAAGGTCCTTTACCCTGAGGATAACCATCAGGAGGGTAAGGCACTCAGACTCCGTCAGCAGTACTTCTTTGTATCGTGTACTATGCAGTGGATTATATCAAGGTTTAAGCGCCATCATAAGGGTATGGACCTTGATAAGCTTCCCGAGTACATTGCAATTCATATAAATGACACGCATCCCGCAATAGCTATTCCCGAGCTTATGCGTATCCTTATGGACGAAGAGGGTATGGGCTGGGAACAGGCGTGGGATATTGTGCAGAAGGTATTTGCATATACAAACCACACCATTCTTGCAGAGGCTCTTGAAAAATGGCCGATGGATATGGTGCAGAGACTTCTTCCAAGAATTTATATGATTATTGACGAAATGAACAGACGTCTTGTAAATGACCTTCACGCACGCTATGGCGACGATTGGGGCAAGATTAATTATATGTCAATAATTGCCCATAATTATATAAATATGGCAAATATGTGCCTTGCAACGTGTCATAAGGTTAACGGTGTATCAGGACTTCACACTGATATTCTTAAAAATGACGTGTTCCGTGATTATAATAATCTTACACCCGATAAGTTTGTTGCAATTACAAACGGAATTACCTACCGCAGATGGCTTCGCCTTGCAAATGGTGAGCTGAGTGAGCTTATAACCTCAAAAATCGGTAAAAAATGGGTGAAGGATGTATCGCAGCTTGAAAAGCTTCTTCCGTATGCTGATGACAAGGAATTCCGTGCACAGTTTAAGGAAGTAAAGCTTAATAAGAAAAAAGAGCTTGCTGAGTATATTAAGGAGCATAACGGAATTGAAGTTGACCCGACAAGCATTTTTGACGTTCAGGTAAAAAGACTTCACGAGTATAAGAGACAGCTTTTAAATGTGCTTCATATACTTTACCTTTATGACAAGATTAAGACGGATAAATCATTTGACTTTTATCCGCACACCTTTATTTTCGGTGCTAAGGCATCGCCCGGCTATGCAAGGGCAAAGCTTATTATAAAGCTTATAAACGATGTTGCAAAGCTTGTTAATAATGACAGTGATGTAAACTCTAAACTAAAGGTGGTATTCCTTGAAAACTACGGCGTAAGTCTTGCGCAGAAAATTATTCCTGCTGCAGATATCAGCGAACAGATTTCAACTGCAGGTAAAGAGGCGAGCGGTACAGGAAATATGAAGTTTATGGCAAACGGTGCACTCACAATCGGCACACTTGACGGTGCAAATGTCGAAATGCTTGAGTGCGTGGGTGAGGATAATATTTTCATATTCGGTATGAAAACGCCCGAGGTTAACCGTGAGCTTCAGTTTAACGAAAATTCAAGTCAGAATATTTACACCTCAAACGCACAGGTAAGAAAAATTATAGATATGCTTATCGACGGAACAGTTTGCCCCGAAGATCCGAAAAAGTATAATGATTTGTATCAGACACTTATTTTCGGTGACCATGGCAGAGCTGACACGTATATGGTTGTGCGTGATTTTGAGGCGTACTGTGAAATTCACGATATTGCACAGAAACAGTACCGTGATGAAGACCTCTGGATTAAGAAAGCAATCATTAATGTCGCAAAGAGCGGATTTTTCTCCAGCGACAGAACGATTGACGAGTATAATGACAAGATCTGGCATCTTGAGAAGCTTAAATGATAAAACAGCAAAGTAGGAACTACTGCGTTAAGTGCGAAAGAGACGGGAAGTTGCTTTTTCGACGAAAAAGGGCGTGATTTTATTTAACCCTTTGCGGTGGTGGTTTCGCATTCCGTTGCTGCACCAAGATTCGCTTTTGAACCTTTCTGCAGCTTGCTGCAGAAAGGTTTGTTTATTATGAAAAAAAGATTTTCAACAAGAAAGCTTTGTTTGCTTGCCGTATTTACGGCAATAACGGTAATTTTAGCAATATATGCCACATTCAGGATCGGAAATCAGATAAAGATACCCCTTAAATTCATAACGGTGTTTATGACGGGGGCAATCTTTGGTGCTATACCTGCAGGTATTGTTGCGGCACTTGCAGACATATTAAACGCGCTGCTCGTTCCCGTAGGCCCCCCTCTCCCGCAGATAACGGCGGTGGAATTTTTATACGGTGTTATATACGGTGTGTTCTTCTTCAGGGTGGCAGATAATAAATTTTATTATCTGCGCACACTTTTATGTTGCCTCGTACAGTTTGGGATAAGCATAACCGTAATGTCAAAAATTCTTACTGATGTTGGATATTTCAGTAGCTTTTATACTGCACTGATAATACGTATGCCTGCTGCAATTGTGACGTTTTTAATGCATATGGCGGTGCTTTGCGCCCTCAGAAAAATTATATTCAAGATGAAAAACTATTTTACGAAGGAAGAAATATAATGGGGAATTTTAAGCAGTATGCAAATAGCTTTCAGGCGAAAAGCCGCCTCGGACTTGAGTCTATAGGTGCTCTTACACAAAAACTTGGAAACCCGCAAAAAGACCTTAAGTTTATTCACGTTGCAGGAACAAACGGAAAAGGCTCTGTTTGCGCATTTTTGCAGTGTATTCTTAGTGACAGCGGACTTAAAACGGGTAAATTTATTTCGCCCAATATGATTGATGTGACTGAAAGAATAAGTGTTGACGGAAAAGATATTTCAAATGATGAGCTTAACACCCTTTTAAACAAAGTTGAATCGGCGGCGAAAGAGATAGAGAATGAAAAGGGCGCTATACCCACTCAGTTTGAAATATGGACAGCCACAGCGTTTTTATATTTTAAAGAGAAAAAGTGCGATATTGTGGTTTTGGAAACGGGGCTTGGGGGCAGACTTGATGCGACAAATATTATTGATTCGCCCGAGCTGTGCCTGATTACAAAAATTGATATTGACCATACTGAATATCTTGGTGACACCATAGAAAAAATTGCTGCAGAAAAGGCAGGAATTATAAAGACAGGCACTGTTGTGATCACAACAAGGCAGAAAAAAGGGGCACACTGGGTACTTGAAAATACGGCTAAAGAGAAAAGTTGTTCTTTTATTGTGGCAGAGCCACCCCAAAGCAGTGTCCCTGATAAAATGGGCGAGAATTTCGATTATAAAGACTTTAAAAATTTAAAGATAGGTCTTGCAGGGTTTCACCAGACGGAAAATGCCGCCCTCGCAACAGAGGCGGCAATAAGTATGGGCATTGACGAAAAATATATCAGAAGCGGTCTGTTGCGTGCACGCAACATAGGACGATTTGAAAAAATATCGGATAACCCTATGGTAATATTTGACGGTGCGCATAACTTCAGCGGAACAAAGTCCCTTATTGATGCTATATCAAGATATTTTCCCGATGAAAAGCTTTCTGTTATATATGCGGCGATGGCGGATAAGGATATTGATGCATCGCTTGACCTTTTTAAAAAAAGCGGGTTTTGTGAAAGGACACGCTTTTTTACCGTTACCGTAGAGGATAATCCCCGTGCGGAAAAAGCGGAAAAACTTGCCCAAAAGCTTACTGCATACGGTTTTACAGCACAGCCTTGTAAAAACATAGGGGAGGCATATAAAAAAACATCTGCGGAAAATAAGCTTACCGTTATATGCGGCTCACTCTATCTTTATAAGGATTTTATGCTAATGAAAAATAAAATTGTTGAATAAAGCTGAAATTTATGGTAAAATGAATATTATCTTTTTTAAGGAGCGTGTTTATATGATAAACACTTGTATTATGGCTACCATAGCGGTATACCTTTTGGGTATGCTTGCAATAGGTTTCAAGGTATCGGGTGAGAATAAGAGCACCGGCGATTTTTACCTTGGCGGCAGAAAGCTTGGTCCGCTTGTTACTGCGATGAGTGCGGAGGCTTCTGATATGTCCAGCTGGCTTCTTATGGGTCTTCCCGGTGTTGCGCTGGCAGGAAGTATTGCGGAGGCTTCGTGGACTGCAATCGGTCTTGCAATCGGTACATATCTTAACTGGCTTATAGTAGCAAAGAGAATTCGCAACTATACGGTTGCGTGCAACGCAGTTACACTTCCTGAATTTTTTGAAAACAGATACAGGGACAATACAAGAATTCTTAAAGGTCTTGCGGCAATTATTATTGTTGTTTTCTTTGTTCCGTATACTGCATCAGGATTTAGTGCCTGCGGAAAGCTTTTCTCTACAATATTTAATATTGACTACATCCCAGCAATGATTATCTCTTCTGTAATAATTGTAGGATATACTGCTCTTGGCGGATTTTTAGCGGCGAGCACAACAGACTTTATACAGAGCATTGTTATGACAATTGCACTTGTAATAGTTCTTGGCTTCGGCATTGTAAATGCAGGCGGAATTGCAGGCGTAATTGAAAATGCGAAGGCTCTTCCAGGATATTTCAGCCTCACAACCTTTACACAGCACACGGCAGAAGGCGCAGTTGCCCTACAGTATGACCTTCTTACAATAGCATCTACACTTGCGTGGGGTCTTGGTTACTTCGGTATGCCGCATATTCTTCTTCGCTTTATGGCAGCAAAGGACGAAAACAAGCTTAAGCTTTCAAGAAGAATTGCAACAGTATGGGTTGTAATTTCAATGGGTATAGCAGTATTTATCGGTATTATCGGTTATACTCTTGCAATAAATGGTACGCTTAATCTTGCGGACACAGCGGGCTTTGTAGGAAGCTCTTCCGAGGCGGAAAAGATTATAGTTGTTATATCAGGTGTAATCAGCCAGTACGGCCCTCTTTTTGCAATAGTAGGCGGTATCATTCTTGCAGGTATTCTTGCATCAACAATGTCAACTGCTGACTCTCAGCTTCTTGCAGCGGCATCCTCCATTTCTGAGGATATTGTTGCAGGTGTTGCAAATGTTAAGCTTTCAAAGAAAGCGGCTATGCTTATTGCTCGTCTTACAGTTATTGCAATTGCAGTTGTCGGCGTATTTATTGCACTTGATGAAAATTCATCAGTATTTAGAATTGTATCATTTGCGTGGGCAGGCTTTGGTGCAACCTTTGGTCCCGTTGTGCTTCTGGCACTTTTCTGGAAGCGTTCAAACAAGTGGGGCGCAATGGCGAGCCTTGTAAGCGGCGGAATTATGGTGTTCCTCTGGAAATTTGTTATTGCAAAGCTTGGCGGCGTGTTTGCAATTTACGAGCTTCTTCCCGCATTTATAATTGCGCTTGCTTTCAACGTGGTAGTAAGTCTTCTTACACCAGCGCCTCAGCAGGAAATTGTTGAAGAATTTGAGCGTGTGTGAAATTAAGCATAAAAAATCTCCCGGTTGAGTATTCAGCCGGGAGATTTTTTGTATTAAATTTATAATATTTCCATACCGCCGTCGCCTATATCATCAATATAGAATGTCGGTGCATATCCAATTTTCTCCGTATAGCCTTTGCCTACCTTCTCGACAAACTCATCAACATATTCCTCTTTTATAATGGAAACGGTACTTCCGCCAAAGCCTGCGCCTGTCATTCTGGAGCCGAAAACACCATCTATTTTACGTGCTTCATCCACAAGGGTATCAAGCTCAATTCCCGTAACCTCATACAAATCACGAAGTGAATTATGACTTTCATTCATAAGCTTACCGAAAAGGGTAATATCTCCGCTCTTTAGTGCATCTATACTGCGAAGAACACGGTCATCCTCATAAATCACGTGTGTTACACGCTGAAGAATTATTTCGTCTTTTATAAGATGCTTTGTCTTTTCAAACATCTCAACAGTAATATCACCAAGACAGTTTGCCTCGGGCAGTGCCTCTTTGAGTACGGCAAAGCCTTCGTCGCACTGACTGCGGCGTTCATTATACTTGCTCGACGCAAGGGAATGTTTTTTATTTGTGTTTGTTATTACAAGCTTACAGCCTTTCATTTCAAGAGGGATAAGCTTATAATTCATATTTTTACAATCAAGGAAGATTGCGTGGTTTGCCTTCCCCATAGCGGAGGCAAACTGATCCATAATACCACAGTTAACCTTGCAGTAATTATGCTCTGCCGCCTGACCTATAAACGCCATTTTTATCATATCAGGCTTTTCATTGATACCATTTTTCTCGTTTGAAAGTGTTGCCAGCGCAAGCGCTGTTGAGACCTCAATCGCCGCAGAGGAGGAAAGACCGCCCCCGTGGGGAAGTGTATCGTCAAAAAGCATATCGCAACCTACAATGTCAAAGCCTTCCTTTATAAGCTCTACACACACACCTGCCTGATAGTTTCCCCACCATAAATCCTGATAGGCATCAAGATTGTTTTTATCAATTTCCACCATATCGGGAAGGTCAGTTGCTTTCATACGGAGAATATCAGAGTTTGTTACTCTCAGTGCAATAGTAGTTCCCATAGTCAGTGCCGCAGGAAAAACAAAGCCGCCGTTATAGTCTGTATGCTCGCCGATAAGATTAACTCTGCCGGGGGAGTGAAATATGCGTATATCATTCTCTGCCCCGCCATAGAGCTTTATAAACTCAGATTTAAGCTGTGCTGTTGTCATAGTTATTTCTCCCTCTTTAGTTATTCTGACTTTCAAGAAACTTCTTGTGTGCTGCTCTTAATTCTTCGCTTGTTGCTTCAGGTGCAGTGGGGTTACAGTGTGCCCATGCACCCGTCTCGCTTGATGCGTTAAACTTCTGCTTATCAGCACTTCTCATAGGCGGGAAGAACTCTATGTGGAAATGGTAATAATCACTTGTATCACCGCTGTTTACAGGGCCCTGATGCATACACATCATATAGGGAAAGGTATAACCAAAAAGGTTATCGAGTGTTCCTGCCGCTTCACGAACGGCTTTTGCAAGATTATCTTTCTCACGGTCATTAAACTCGGTAAGATACTGCTTATGTGATTTTGCCGCTATGTACACACCGTAGGGATATTCAGAGAAGAATGGAAGATAGCAGATAAAATCTTCGTTTTCAAAAATTACTCTGCGCCCGTCCTTTATCTCATCCTTTATCATATCGCAGAAAAGACAACTGCCGTTTTCCTCAAAATGCTCCTTGCTCGAACTAAGCTCCAGCTCTAACTTTTTGGGAATAAAGCTATAACCATAAATCTGTCCGTGTGGATGAGGCATTGTAACGCCTACAACGTCGCCACGGTTTTCAAATATGAAAATATATTTGATTTTTTCATCCTGCCTTAAATCCTCAAAACGCTCCGTCCACAAATCTACAAGCTTGCGTACATGAGAAGTGGAAAGTTCGGGAAGTGTAACGGTATGCTCGGGCGAGTATAAAATAACCTCACATTTTCCATATGAGGGCGCTGTTTTGTAAATAGCCGTTGCCACATCGTCCATCTCGGGCGGGGCTTGTGAAAGTGCGGGAAAATCATTGTCATATTTTAAAACATCAAAGGAAGCCGGGACCTTGTCATTGTCAGGAGAAGGACAAAACGGACACCAGTCTTTAGGCATCTGCGGTCTGTTCTGCCTATGTGATGCCACCATTACCCAATCCTTAGTTAAGGGATGCCAACGTAATTCTGCCATCTTAAATCACTCCATTATATATTTTTTGTCAATACTGATAAAAATTCACTGTAGAGAGACTGTGGGTCATTTTTGAAAGAGGCGCACATTTTTTTCGCCATAATTTCATCTCCAACACAAATCGAAACAGAAAGCATTTCATAATTGCCCTCTAAAATACCCAGTGAAACTTTATATTCAATATCATTTATCTTTTCGTAATCAGCCTTTATGCTAAGTGCGTTTTTAAGCTCTTTGATTTTAAGCTTTATTGAATGCAGAAGCCTTTCCCGTACTGTTTTGGGAATTCTTGTATAGAAAAACTGGAGTGCCTCATTCCCTTTTTTTGAGAGAGAGTAAAACTTATCACTGTCTTGTGTGTAATATGTGACAAATTCTTCCGCCTCAAGCTCACAAAGCTGCTCCTCCAAATCAAAATAGTTCACAAATGGCTCAAGCATAAGCGTGTCGACAATAAAAGAATTCGGGACGGGCATCTTAAAACTGTCGATAATAAAAAGCGCAATCAACTTCACATCTATCTTATCATCAAAGCAGTAATCCAAAATAAGCCCCTCCTCAAGAAAATATTAAAAATCGTTGCTGTAGAGGTCCTCCTCTATGTTAATAAGATCCCCTTTTTCATCAATGATAAGCGAGGGCTGGTCAAAATGCGACGGAAATGCCTTTGCAACAATAAAGTTAATAACAACAAGTGCAACAAAAATAACGGCAGACTCAAATATTATACCTGCTGCAAACACACGCAAAAATTCATACGGCGTGTTAAGCGGAACACCTGATTTTGAATAGTTTTTCAGATATTCAATTACAGGGTAGTCTATAAACACTCTGTAAATAACAGCCATCAAAAGGATGTTTACAAAAACTGAAACAAAAAATCTGGTTGCAAAAACCTTTGCCAGTAAATCCTTAAAAAATCCGCGCCAGCGTGTACCAAACCACATTGGCTTAAGTCTGTAAAGGATAAATCCGTGCATAAAACCTGCAACGAATGCGCCGATAACATATCCTATAAAGAAAATAGACCTGTTTGTTATAATTCGCACTATGCAGCAAAGTGTAACACTGATAGCACAAGTGATGGGTCCGTAAAAATAACCGAGCAATGCATTTACGATAATATCAAGATTGGTCGTAATATACTGAACAACTTCGTTTGTGTAAAACGAAAATTCAACAGTTCCGGCAACACCTAAAAGTATGTATGTTGCAATCAAAAGAAATATTACGATAAGTGTTGACGGGTTACGAAGATGCGAAAGCGACGTAGCCATCATAATCTTACAGTTCTCCCAATACCTTTGAAGGGAGTCAAGAAGCATATCCTTCCTGCTTGCAAAGCCTTCGAAGTCGTCATTACCTAAGCCATACGGATTGTTCTGGGAATGTGCCGACCTTGAGGATGCAAATTCTTCGCTAAGAGAAGTTGTATCATTCTTTTTCATATATTTCCCTCCGAAAATTTATATGTCTGCTTATATTATAAATCATTTTATTAGGTATTTCAATACGTTTTTATAAAATTTATACGTCCATTTTTTTGCAGACAGAGCTTGCGGGACATTTATCACATTTAGGCTTTCGTGACGTGCAAAGTGCACGTCCGTGAAGTACCAGCCGATGACAAAAATCGCTGTGTTTTTCACGTGGTAAATGCTTTTGGGTATCTCGTTCAACTTTTTCGGGAAGAGTTTCCTTTGTAAGTCCAACTCTGTATAAAATTCTTTTGGCGTGTGTATCTATAACCATACCGCCCTTGCCGAAAATATCGCCGAGAACAAGGTTAGCAGTTTTTCTGCCCACACCGTCAAGGGTGAGTAAATCCTCCATATTATCGGGAACTTCTCCGTCAAAATTTTGGATTAATTTATTACAGCACGCAATGATGTTTTTTGCCTTATTGCGGTAAAAACCTGTGGAGCGTATTGCCTCCTCCATATCCTCCTGCGTAGCTTTTGCAAATGCGTGCACATTGGGATATTTTTCGAACAATGCAGGAGTTACCATATTAACCCGTGCGTCAGTACATTGTGCCGAAAGCTGTGTTGCAATCAGAAGCTGAAGAGGAGTTTCATATATAAGTGAGCATTGTGCATCAGGATACAACGAAGTAAGAATATCAAAAAATGCCTCCGCACGTTCTTTTCGTGTCATATAATCACCTCCAGAATATTTTATCATAAATTGCTTGTAATTAAAAGAAATAATTTATATAATATAAGGGTAATAGAAAACAGGGGATAGGAAAAATGATTCAGAACGGATAAAATTAACCTGGGAGAAATCATTGATGAAGATTTTTTGCAAAGCAAAAAATCCACCAACATTTCGAACTTCGCATTTCGCATTTCGAATTTGTTATACCGTTGCCTTTTTGCGGCTTGGACTTTTTTACATCCCCTTGAAAATGGAGTGAAAACTATGCGCAGTCCCCTGGCAGACAGAATGCGACCCGAGACTCTCGCCGATGTTGTCGGACAAAAACACATATTAGGTGAGGGCAAGGTTCTTTATAATATAATAGATAGCGGCGAAATACCCAATATGATTTTTTACGGTCCGTCAGGTACGGGCAAGACAACCGTTGCCAATATTGCCGCAAAAAAAGCGGGCAAGCCACTTTATAAGCTTAATGCAACAAATGCATCCGTTTCAGATATAAAGGCAATGATTGCGGAAAGTGAAACGATGCTTGGTGCTGACGGTGTAATTTTATATCTTGACGAAATTCAGAACTTTAATAAAAAACAGCAGCAGTCGCTTCTTGAATGTATAGAAAACGGAAAAGTTACGCTTATTGCCTCAACTACTGAAAATCCGTATTTTTACATATACAATGCTATTTTGTCACGCTCGACAGTGTTTGAATTTATGGGGGTAGAGCCCTGCGATATTAAAAACGCTCTTATCCGTGCGACAGAGCATCTTTCCCAGGATTACCCCGTTATCTTAAAAGAGGAGGCGGCAGAGCATATTGCACAGACTGCCTGCGGAGATGTTAGAAAATCGCTTAATTCTTTAGAGGTTGCACTGATGGCGGCACGTCCTGATGAAAATCAGAATGTTGTGATAGATTTGCCTCTTGCCGAGGCGGTAACAATGAAAAAAGCATTCCGTCATGACCGTGACGGGGACAGTCACTATGATGTGCTCAGCGCTTTCCAAAAATCAGTTCGGGGAAGTGATGCTGATGCGGCACTTCATTATATGGCACGTCTTGTAGAGGCGGGCGATTTACAAAGCATTTGCAGGCGGATACTCGTTATGGCGGCGGAGGATATAGGTCTTGCATACCCTAATGCCATTGTAATTACAAAATCGTGTGTGGATGCGGCGTTGCAGCTTGGCTTTCCTGAGGCACGAATTCCCCTTGCCGAAGCTGTAATTATGCTTGCAACGGCACCAAAATCCAACAGTGCCATTTGTGCGATAGATGCGGCACTTTCCGATGTTTCAGATGGACTTATGGGTGAAATACCGCCTCATCTTAAGGATGCACATTACGGCGGTGCATCAAAGCTGGGGCACGGGGCAAATTATAAATATCCGCACAGTTATCCGAATCATTATGTAAAACAGCAATATCTCCCCGATACACTTGTTGGCAGAACGTATTATAAATACGGCGAAAGTAAGCTTGAACAGCAGATGAAGGCATATTGGGACGAAGTAAAAAAGTAAAGGGAATGTTTAAAAACAGCACTGATCGTTTATTGGCGCAAATTCCACAAACATAAGAGTTGAAAATCTTAATAACTGTAAACTTTGGTAGAAATCCGTATTTTTACGGATTTCTATTTTTTATGCCAATAAACTACGAACAAACTTCGCCTCTCGCTGTATACACATACAGCTTCGGGTAACCCAAGCTTCGCTTGGCTCAGTTTGTCCGTTCTGCACTATTTTTACCCATTCCCTAAAAGAAGCTGATGTTTAAAAACAATTTTTTAAACATCAGCTTCTTTTTACATTTGTATTTATAACAATTTATCTTTATACTTCATTGTCGTATTATAACCTATATCATACATTTTCTGTATCTCGGCGGGATCTCTTTCAGTACGCTTCCATGCGGAGGTATCCTCCTCGGGAGCAATGAGAATAATTCTGCCTGCCTTTTCAAGCTCAAGCAAGCGGTGGTGAGCATCGTTATACATCTTCGTACGGTTTTCAAGTGCCCTTTTAAATTCAGGATATTTTCTGTATAAAAAGCTGCTGATACCAATTGCAGCCTCATCCTCTTTTTCATAGCTACGCTCGCGTGTGATAATGACAATCAGCTTTTCACATCCGTCATCAAGCGCTTTCTGAAAGGGGATGGAATCGGTAATTCCGCCGTCCATATAAAGCTTGCCGTTTATTTTAATGGGCTGAAAAAGAAGCGGAAGTGCGCAACTTGCGATAACTGTCTTCCATCCTCTATCCTCGCTCGTTACGGGCAGATATTCGGGCAACCCCGTTTTTATATTTGTAAGTGCCGCAATAACTGTGCAGCCTGAATTATCATACGCCTCATAATCAAACGGCAGATATTTATTGGGAAGTTCATCAAAAACAAATTTTAAGTTATATAAACTACGGTTTTTGGGGTTAAGCCAATGCCTCAGTCCCATATAGCGTTTGTCTGGAAGATAGGAAAGTCCGATCTGAAGTCCCCTGCCGCGTTGCCCCGATACATACGATATTCCGTTGGCAACGCCTGCAGAAGTTCCGATAAGGTAATCTGTTTTTACCCCTAAATCTGTAAGTGCATCGAGCGCCCCGACTGTAAAATATCCTCTGCTGGCACCGCCCTCAAGAACAAGTCCTGATTTCATAGTGTGTTCCTCCAAAAAAGTTAAATGTTTATATGATTATAAAATTTCCTGAATATCTTTTTGTATCTGATCTTTAAGTGCTTCAATGTTTTCAAATTTAATTTCAGGGCGGATAAAATCAATAAATTCGATTTCAATTTCCCTGCCATAAAGATTTTCGCAAAAAGATGGAATGTATGTTTCACTGCGTGGTATCTCACCCCCAATGGTGGGGTTAATACCTGTATTGGTAATTGCTTTATAGGTTGCAGAGTCTATATTTACCACTGTTTTATAAACACCTTTTTTAACCATTGCGCACGAACTGTCATAGAAAACATTTGCCGTAGGAAAGCCTATCGTCCTCCCGAGGTGTTTCCCCTCTGAAACCCTTCCTCTCAGAGAAAAATTGCGTCCTAAAAGAAGATTTACCTCCTTAACATTTCCGCCAAGGAGAAGTTTCCTGATGCGGCTTGAAGATATGCTTTCACCGCCGCATTCAATTGGAGCAACAATCTGTGTTTTAAATCCATACTTTTCGCCATAGCTTTTCAAAAGCTCCACATCACCCTTGCCACCTTGCCCGAAACGGTAGTTGTAGCCGCATACTGCATATTTGACGTTGTATTTTTTTATGAGAATTTCAAGGATAAATTTCTCCGCACTCATAGAAAGAAGCTTTTTATCCGTTTTCAGAAATTCTGTGTTTGCGCCAAGTGAATTTATAAGAAGCACCTTTTCGTCGTTTTGTGTCAAATACCTTAAACTACCCGCTTGCAGAAATTCAGCAGGCGCCGTATCAAAGGTCAGCGCTATGGGAGTAAGGTTATTTTGCTTTGCATAATCTACAGCAGCTTGTATTATTTTCTGATGGGCGATATGAACTCCGTCAAAAAAACCAAGTGCAATCGCACAAGCTGTATTTATCATTGATAAAACCCCTTTATAAGCTTAAGACATTCTCTGCCATCTGAAATGTCCGCCTGAGAAAGTGCGATAAAACTACCATTTTCATCATAAATACGGAAAATGTCTCCCTGTTTTTTACCACGAAAGTATATAGGAACACCGTTTTTTACCCTGTCTGCCCTTTTTTTGTCAAGATATATAGCCTCATAATTTTTAAATACTGTGTCAAGGGGAAGAATGACGCTTCCAGTCTCTCCCTTTTCGCCAAGCGCTATAAGCTCGTCAGGTGTAATTGAATTTTCTATGGAAAAATCACCCGATGCCGTTCTGCAAAGCTCACTTATACATCCGCCGCATCCTAATGCATTGCCGATATCTGCCGCCAATGTGCGGATATATGTACCCTTGGAGCAATGAACGCTTATTTTTACATACGGAAGATTAATTTCCCTGATGTCAATGGAAAAAACGGTGATTTTACGTGCCTTGCGCTCAACATCTATCCCCTGACGTGCAAGATTATAGAGCCTTTCACCGTTAAGCTGAATTGCACTGTACATAGGGGGGATTTGCTCTATTTCACCCACAAATGAGGAAATTACACGTTTTATATCGTCGTCTGTTACGTTTACTTCGTTTGTCTGGATAACTGTTCCTGCCATATCGAGTGTGTCCGTTTTTGTGCCTAAAAGGACAGTTGCATCGTAGCGTTTATCTTCTGCTACGAGGAAATCTGCCGCCTTTGTCGCACTGCCTACAAGAATGGGAAGAACACCGCAAGCCTCGGGGTCAAGTGTGCCCGTATGACCTACTTTTTTCATATTAAGAGCCTTACGCACAATGCTTACGCATCTGTGCGATGAGCCGCCGACGGGTTTATTAAGAATTATTATTCCTGAAAATTGATTATTACTCATAAACATCCTTTCAAGCTTTCCACAAGCCTTTTTTCAGCCTCATCAATAGTAATATTTTCAAAGGTACAGCCTGCCGCCTTTTTATGACCGCCTCCGCCAAAGCTGCGAGCGATCGGCTCTATATTATAATCGCCAAGGCTGCGCAAATTTACACGTATTTTCCCGTTCTCAAGCTCCTTTAAAAATGCGCTTATCATAACGCCGTCAATACTTCTGGGAAGCTGCGCCAGCGCATCGGTATCAGAGGGGGTGGCATCGTATTTTTTCAGTGTCTGCATTGTTATTTTTGCAGTAGCTATCTTTCCGTCTTCATAAAGGCAGATTGAGTTTATCGCCTCCGCCTTTAATTTAAGCTGTGTCAGGGTATTTCTTTCATAAAGCATACTGCAAAGCTCGGTTGCATTTATTCCCGCATCGGTAAGTGCAATCAGAATTTCGTACGTGCGCTTATTTACAGATGCATACTGAAAAGAGCCTGTGTCCGAGGAAATGGCACAGTAAAGATAGCTTGCAATGCTCTTTGTTATCTCTAAATTTCCTGCAGTAAGCATTTCAAAAACAAGCTCGCCCGTGGCACTGCGTGTCGGCTCCACATAGGAAAGGGCGGCAAACGGCCCGCTTTGATAATGATGGTCCACACACACAGTATTGGAATTTTGGGTGAAGAAATTGCCCCATGCCCCCATTCTGTCAGGAGAGCCCACATCAAGAGCACAAAAACATTCATACTCAGGCATATTAGAGCCTTCCGTATAAACTATAACATCGGTTTCCATAAAACTGAGATGGCGGGAAAGCGGCTCATCTGTAAAAATGTCAGCTTTTTTCCCGATAGCACGCAGTGTACCCCTTAATGCAAACGCACTTCCTATGCAGTCCCAGTCAGGATTTACGTGTACAAAAATGGCAACCGAGCGGCACTTTAAAAGATGCTCAATCACTTTTTTTTGCATAGCAACTACTCCTTTCAGCCGTTACTTTCAATATCGTGAAGAAGCTTGTTTATATGTGCACCGTATTCAATGGAGGCATCTTCCACAAATGAAAACTGAGGAACACAGCGAAGTTTTATACGGCTTCCGATTTCACGCCTGATATATCCCTGAGCAGAGGCAAGTGCTTTAAGCGCATCCTTTTTTTCATCAGCAGAACCCATAACGCTGATATATGCCTTTGCATAACTTAAATCACTTGTCACATTCACGCTGACAACACTCGTCATCATAGGAATTCTTGGGTCCTTAAGCTCACGTATAACACTGCTTAATTCTTTTTTTATTTCTTCAGATATTCTGTCTGTTCTTTTAAAAGACATAACATTTCCCTTCTTTCAAAAATAAGTAAATGAGAGATTTCCTCATTTACTTATTTTATCTTTATTGTAGATATTTATTAATTCGAAGTTTAAAGTTCGAAATTCGAAGTGACGGTGGATTTTCCCCGTGCGAAAATCTTCCTTAATTTCGCACTCCGCATTTCGCATTTCGCATTAGCGCTTGACCTCTTCCATCACAAAGCACTCTACATTGTCGCCCTCTTTAATGTCGTTGAAGCGTACGAAGCCCATACCGCATTCGTAGCCGCTTGCAACCTCTTTAACGTCATCCTTGAAACGCTTGAGTGAATCAAGCTCACCCTCGTGGATAACGATACCGTCACGTACTATTCTTACACTGCAGTTACGCTGAATTTTACCGTCTGTAACATAGCATCCGCCGATTGTACCAACACCGCTTACCTTGAAGGTCTGACGGATTTCTGCGTGGCCGATGACAGCCTCACGGAAGGTAGGTGCAAGCATACCCTTCATAGCTGCCTCGATTTCCTCAATTGCCTCATATATTACACGGTACATTCGCATATCAACCTTGTTAAGCTCTGCCGCATTTCTTCCGCCTACATCGGGACGTACGTTAAAGCCGACAATAATTGCATTTGATGCAGATGCGAGAGTAACGTCGCTTTCAGTAATAGCACCTACTGCGCCGTGGATTACCCTTACACGTACTTCCTCGTTTGAAAGCTTTTCAAGACTTTGTCTTACAGCCTCAACACTACCCTGAACGTCAGCCTTAACAATGATATTAAGGTCTTTTACATCACCCTGCTGAATCTGGCTAAAGAGGTCATCAAGGTTAACTCTCTGACGTGCCTTGTTGGCATCGTCTTTTATCTTCTGTTTTCTTGTTTCAACAACGTGACGTGCGGCACGCTCATCGCTTACCACATAGAACGGATCACCGCCGTCGGGGGTTTCGCTAAGACCTACAATCTCAACGGGGGTGGAGGGAACAGCCTCCTTAATCTTCTTGCCGTGGTCGTCAACCATTGCCCTTACTCTGCCCACTGCAGTACCCGTAACAATAATGTCACCCTGTCTGAGTGTTCCGTTTTGTACAAGAACTGTTGCAACGGGACCTCTGCCCTTATCAAGCTTCGCCTCGATAACAGTACCTCTTGCCTGACGGTTGGGGTTAGCCTTAAGCTCCTTCATTTCGGCGGTGAGAAGCACCATTTCAAGAAGAGAGTCAATATTCTTATGCTGCTTTGCACTGACCTCTACACAGATAACGTCACCGCCCCATTCCTCGGGAACAAGGCCATGCTCTGTAAGCTCCTGCTTAACTCTGTCAGGATTTGCACCGTCCTTATCTATCTTGTTGATTGCTACATTTATGCTTACCTCGGCAGCCTTTGCGTGGTTAATAGCCTCGATAGTCTGGGGCATAATGCCGTCGTCTGCTGCTACAACGAGGATTGCAATATCCGTAACAAGAGCACCACGGGCACGCATTGCAGTAAACGCCTCATGACCGGGGGTATCAAGGAATGCGATCTGATTTCCGTTTATATTTACCATATATGCACCGATGTGCTGTGTGATACCGCCTGCCTCGCTTGCCGTAACGTTTGTTGAGCGGATTGCGTCAAGAAGACTTGTTTTACCATGGTCAACGTGACCCATTACGCAGACAACGGGGGGACGGGGAAGAAGGTCCTTTTCCTCATCGGGAGCTTCTGCATCGCTTAAAAGACGCTCCTCCTCGGTGATAATAATTTCTCTTTCAACCTCTGCGCCCATATCTTCTGCAATAAGTGCCGCAACATCATACTCAATATCCTGCGTAATTGCCGCCATAATTCCAAGCTGCATAAGACGCTTTATAATTTCTGTAGCACCAACCTTGAGCTTTTGTGCAAGGTCGCCAACAGTGATTGTATCGGGAATAATGATATGAAGCGGCTGCTTCTTTTCTTCTTTCTTGAGCTTTGGAATTTCAGGCTGCTTGGGCTGATTTTTCTTTTGAGGCTGCTGCTTATTTTTATTCTTTTTAACTCTCTGCTTATTTGTTTCCGTATCCTTGATTTCAGGGGCAAGCTCTTCAGCCTTTTCCTTAGCAAGCTGCATATCAAGGTCAACGGCATTTGTTCTTGTATCAACATAGCGCACATTTTTTGTGGGGGTAATAACCTCATCAATGTTTTCTTCTTCGGGTGCAGAGATTTCAGGGGCTTTATCCTCTTTTTTCGCCTTTTCCTTCGCCGCTTTTTCCTGCTCCTCGAGAGCCTTCTGCTGATATGCGTTTACATATTCCTCTATAGTAGAGCCGTCATCAAATTTTTGTGTATAGTAATCCATCACAACGCTCATCTCGTAAACATCAAGAGAAGCCGCTGTGCTTTTCGTAATTCCCATAATATCGGAAAGAATTTTAACGATTTCCTTGCCGGGAACATTTATAGCTTTTGCTATTACGCTGATTTTCTGTTTTGCGATCATATTTGAGCACCTCCGTAAATTTTAGACCGTATCACTCGGTACCATTTTTTTTAAGATAGCCTTGGCAAAGCCTTCATCACATATTGTAATTACAGGCATATCTTTTTTACCTGCCGCACGGCTTAAAGAAGCCTTGTCAGAATAAAAAACGAGTTTAACATTCTCGCTTTGGCATTTTCCCTCGATGCGCCTTTTGTTGCTGGTGCCTATATCCTCTGCCGCTATCACGAGGATTGCCCGTCCTTCGTCAATTGCCTTTTCCGTCATAAAAACTCCAAAGGCCGCCTTGTTAGCCCTGACAGCCAGACCAATCATACCAAGTAACCTATCGTTCATTAAATCAGTTCCTTTTTAATGTTTTCTTTTAAATCGGGCGGAAGAGCAGCTTTGAAAGCACGCTCAAACGAACGCTGTTTTTCAAATTTTTCTCTGCACTCGCCATTTTTGCATATGTATGCACCACGCCCCGGAAGCTTTCCCTGCGTATCAACCCTAAACTGACCATCATACTTTACAACACGCAAAAGCTCTTCCTTAGGCTTCATATTTCGGCATACAACGCACATTCTGAAAGGAATGGACATTTATATCTCCTTTCCGCTTTCACCGCCGTCACTCTTAATATCTATTTTCCAGCCGGTAAGTCTTGCGGCAAGACGGGCGTTCTGTCCCTCTTTACCGATTGCAAGGGAAAGCTGGAATTCAGGAACGGTTACAAGTGCGGATTTATTCTTTTCATCAATTTCTACACTAAGTACCTTTGCGGGGTTGAGAGCCGCACTGATAAACTCGGCAGGGTCTTCGCTGTAAGCGATTACGTCAATTTTTTCGTCATTAAGCTCCTCAACAATGCCTGCAACACGTGTGCCCTTCTGACCTACGCAAGCACCTACGGGGTCAATACTTGGATTATCGGAATATACTGCAAGCTTACTGCGGCTGCCCGCCTCACGTGCAATACTTTTTATCTGAACTGTGCCGTCAGCAATTTCGGGAACTTCCTGCTCAAAGAGCTTTTTAACAAGACCGGGATGAGTTCTTGATACCATTAAATTTACACTTCTGGTTGTCTTTTTAACCTCAAAAACATAAACCTTAAGTCTGCGACCGGGGGTATAATCCTCACCGGGGATTTGCTCACTGGGTGTAAGGAGAGCCTCTGCTGAGCCAAGGTCAACCATAACGCCCCTGCGGTCAAGCTTTTCAATCTTACCGATCATAACGTCGTTTTCCTTGTCACTGTACTCGTCATACATATTTCCACGCTCTGCCTCACGGATTTTCTGCACAACCATCTGCTTTGCCGTTTGTGCCGCAATACGTCCGAATTTTGCAGGCGAAGCCTCAAAATCAACACTGTCACCTATCTGGTAACGCTTATTGATTTTTTGTGCCTCCTCAAGAGAAAGCTCCGTAGCATCGTCCTCTACCTCTTCTACAACCGTCTTTGTGCAATATACTCTCATATCGCCCGTTTCGCGGTTAACCTCTGCAAAGCAATTGTAATTGCTTCCAAAATTTTTCTTGTAAGCGGTTACAAGTGCCGCCTCAAGAGCATCAAACATTACTTCTTTTTTAATGCGTTTTTCCTTTTCAAGTGCGTCAAGCGCCAGTATAAGCTCGTTATTCATTTTTTGTTAAACACTCCTATCATATCAAAACTTAAAAGCCAGTCGGACAGATGCCGCCTTTTGCTTTTCAATTTGTATTTCTTTTCCTTCTGTTTCTATGGTTATGATATCGTCATTGTATCCTTTAAGAATTCCTGAGAATTCTTTCTTACCGTCAAGCGGAGCGAAAAGCTTTATCTCGATTTCCTCGCCCATAACCTTTTCAAAGTGCCAGTCACGTGAAAGCACACGGTCAATACCCGGGGAAGAAACCTCGAAAATATACGCCTCCTTAATAAAGGTCAGGTCATCAAGCAGGGGGCTTATTTCACGGCTGACATTTTCGCAGTCCTCGATGGTAACGCCGCCCTCCTTATCTATGAAAAGACGCAGGAAGTATTCACTGCCTTCCTTTTTATATTCTGTTTCATAGATGTATACGCCGCGGCGCTGGCAGACATCCTGGGCAATTTTTTCAAGTGCCTCATCAATTTTTGCCAAGGTATCATCTCCTTTAGGACTATTTGTTTGGTAATAATACGAAAGAGTGGGCCGCAAGCCCACTCTCATACTCTTTTTGCATTATATCACCTAAATATATATAATGCAAGTATTTTTTGAAAAAAATTCAATTATTTACTACATTATTAATATAATAAACGGAAAGGAGTGTTTTTATGCCGACTATATATCTTAGTCCCTCAACGCAGGAGGGAAATATGTACGTTACAGGCGGAAGCGAAGAATATTATATGAATCTGATTGCAGATGCAATGATACCCTATCTTCTCTCAAGCGGAATACAGTATACGAGAAATACACCTGATATGACTGCCGCAAGCTCTATTGCGCAGTCGAATATGGGAAATTACGACCTGCACCTTGCGCTTCATTCAAATGCGGCTCCTGAGGGGCGCTATGGCGAAGAAAGGGGGGTTGAGGTCTATTATTCGCCCGTAAGCACACGGGGAAGACGTGCTGCAGATATTTTTGCGCGAAATCTTAAAAGCATATACCCCGTGCCATCTCTTGTGAGGACAATTCCCACCACAATCATCGGGGAGGTTACGCAGACACGTGCCCCTGCAGTGTTTTTAGAGCTTGGCTACCACGATAATGTAGACGATGCAACATGGGTGGAGGAAAACATACAAAGGATAGCCGCAAATTTAGTGCTCTCACTTACAGAATATTTCGGAATTCCGTTTGTAGAGCCTATGGCGCCAAGAACGGGCAGGGTAAATGTTTCGAGCGGAAATCTTAACCTTCGTTCCCGTCCCAATACGTCGTCAAGGATAATTTCATCTATGCCAAACGGTGCAACGCTCAGCGTTCTTGGTCAGTGGCAGGACTGGTATGTTGTAAATTACAGAGGTCTTGTAGGGTATGCAGCATCAAGGTTTGTAAATGTTACGTAAATATACTTGATAAATTTAAAAAAGTGTCATATAATCATCATATGCAGATTTCAAATCTGCATATGATGATTATGGAGGAGAAAATATGCCACTTTTTGTTATAGCAGTCCTTATAGGATTTATATTTATTAATTACATTGAAAACCATATTCCGAAAACGGGACGCAGTGCCGATGCCTCGGGTGAAATTATTGAGGCTCTTATCACAAACCGTGCAAAAGGTGCTGACAGAAGTGCCGTGATGCATCTTGTACATAACGGACGCAAATTTAAGGTAAAGATGAAGCCTACAGAGGCACATTTGTGGATAAAGGGTGACACTGCCAGAATTATTCTTTCGGAGGACACAAAGAAATACAGAGTTCTTTTTAGTGAGTATTTCAGGGAAAATGAGATGCGCATACGTGAATATGCACTGTCACTGCTTGAAAAAAGGGTTAATGTGAATTTCATTGCGGCAAAGCTTTCCAAATATACAAAAGAAAGCTTTGAAGCAATTAAAGCCTCAAAGCTTGAATCACAGCGTATTTTCACCTTTGTAACACTAATGGGAATACTTGATATATATACAGTTGTTACAGGTGTAGCAGGTGCAGCATTTCTTTTGTGGTGTGCAAAGAAAACACCGTCATTTGCTGATTTGATTATCCCGCTTTTAGTTATTGTTGTTCTTATATGGATGCTTTATAATACCAATGAAACGTGCAAAGGCATTATAAAGAAAGCACAGCAGGAGAAAAAGTAATCACATCCTTATCGGTGAAAAACGAAATTCCTCTCCGCCTTCTATGCCATGTGCGAGGTTATAAACATCGCTGCTACGGCATTCAAGGAGGAAAATATCATCGTGTTTTATAGCACCGCCTCGTGTCTTTATGGGAAGCGAGGCGGTTTTTTTCATTGTCTTTAAAATGCGGCTCCCCGTTTCGTTAAATGCAAGCGGGCGTATATATGTCGGCTCGGGAGCGGTTTTAAAGCAGTTGTTTATAAGAAGATTGCAAAGAATTCTCCTTATTCTGCTTTGCGTGTAACGTCTGGTGGAAACTGCTGACACGATTTTTTCAAAGGTATTAAGGTGCGATGCCTTTTTAAGACGTATGGCAAGCTCTTCATTGCAATCGGGGATAAGGCAAAGCTCATGGACACTTGCCGTTTTAAGGCGCAAGGCAATGAAAGAATCAAAATTTTTCATAAAAAGCGGGGAAGACTCATAATTATAAAGCATATACTTGTCCGCCGCTTCACCGTTTTCGATTAGTGAGCGCACAAACGATGCCGAGGGAATTTCTCCTCCGCAGTTTTTCTCGTTATAGCCTGCGCCAATACGTTTTATTGTGACGGGCTTTATATCAGAATGAATGGATTTAAGCGCACGTATGTATTCTACGGCAAGAATATTGTTGGGGCTTTCAAGAATTTTTGCATCCGCCCCCATTTTACGAAGTGCATAAGTGCGTGCGGCAGGAAATGATGCCCCATGCGAAAGCTTTTCGTCAAGAGCTTTGCGAAAAGCGGGGTTTTCTTCGTTTAATATATCTGCTAAAGAAGTCAGTGCCTGAATATCTCCGCACTCGCTTCCAAACCACAGAGTATCGATGACGTTGCATGCATCAAGGATTTTTACACCGCCTCTTGCAAAGCCCTCCGCAGACGAAAGGGCAAAAACCGAGGGAAGCTCCAAAACGAGGTCAACACCGCTATAAAGTGTGGCGCAGGCACGCTCTGCCTTATTATATATACTGCACTCTCCTCGCTGAACAAAATTACCGCTCATTATTGCAATTACTGCGTCACTTTCTCTGTGCATATTGTCGATTAACAGCCTGTGTCCTGCGTGAAAAGGGTTGAATTCTGCAATTAAAGCACTTATTTTCATAAAATCACTCGCTTTTTTGCTAAAAGTTATTGAAAATTCCATATTTATATTATATACTATATGATTAGAAAAATAAAGTTTTTTGGAGGAATATTTTTATGAGTAAATTTTTGGACACAATTAAGGAGAGAGCGAGAGCTGATAAGAAAACTATCGTTCTTCCTGAATCAATGGACAGACGCACCTGGGAAGCAGCAGAAACAATTCTTAAAGAAGACATTGCAAACATCGTAATCATTGGTACTCCCAAAGAGGTTGAGGAAAATTCCAAAGGACTTGACATCAGCGGTGCAACAGTAATCGACCCCTTTACATATGAAAAAACAGAGGAGTACTTAAATCTTTTTGTAGAGCTCAGAAAATCCAAGGGTGTAACAAAGGAGCAGGCAAAGGAAATTGTGCTCGGTGACTATATGTATTATGCGTGCCTTATGGTTAAGGCAGGCGACGCAGACGGTGTTGTTTCAGGTGCATGCCACTCAACTGCAAACACACTTCGTCCTTCTCTTCAGATTATCAAGACAAAACCGGGTGTAAAGCTTGTTTCAGCTTTCTTCCTTATGGTTGTTCCGGATTGTGAGTACGGTGCAAACGGTGCATTCGTATTTGCTGACAGCGGTCTTGTTCAGAACCCCAATAGTGAGGAGCTTGCAGCAATCGCAGCTTCTTCTGCAGAAAGCTTTGAGCTTTTGGTTGGGGAAAAGGCATATGTTGCCATGCTTTCTCATTCAACAAAGGGCAGTGCGGCACACGCTGATGTTGATAAGGTTACAGAGGCTACACGTATCTGTAAGGAAACCTTCCCCGAAGTATGCGTTGACGGTGAATTACAGCTTGATGCGGCAATCGTTCCGTCAGTTGGCTCTTCAAAGGCTCCCGGTTCACCCGTTGCAGGTAAGGCAAACGTACTTGTATATCCTGACCTTGATGCAGGTAACATCGGATATAAGCTTGTTCAGCGTCTTGCAAAGGCTGAAGCATACGGTCCTGTTACTCAGGGTATTGCAATGCCCATCAACGACCTTTCAAGAGGATGCAGTGCAGAGGATATCGTAGGCGTTGTAGCAATCACATGTGTACAGGCTCAGGCACAGAAATAATTAAGGCATACGGAGTTTTAGCTTTGTGTGCGTGAACACAAAATAGTGAAAGGAAGTTTTTATAATGAAAATTCTTGTTATCAATGCAGGAAGCTCTTCTCTTAAATATCAGCTTATCGATATGGATAATAAGGCTGTTATGGCGAAGGGTCTTTGCGAAAGAATTACTATTGACGGAAGTAAGCTTAACCACACCCCTGCAGGCGGCGAAAAGGTTGTAATCGAAAGCCCCATGCCCACCCACGCAGAGGCTATCAAGCTTGTAATTGATGCACTTGTTGATAAAAACCACGGCGTTATTGCGTCTATGAGCGAGATTGGCGCAGTTGGTCACCGCGTTGTTCACGGCGGTGAAAGCTTCAGCGAAAGTGTTGTTATCACCGATGAAGTTAAAGAGGCAATCAAGGGATGTATCGAGCTTGCTCCTCTCCACAATCCTGCAAACCTTATCGGTATTGAGGCGTGTGAAAAGGTAATGCCCGGCGTTCCCCAGGTTGCAGTTTTTGATACTGCTTTCCATCAGACAATGCCTGAGGAGGCATATCTCTACGGTATTCCCTATGAGTATTATGAAAAGTATAAAATCAGACGTTACGGCTTCCACGGTACAAGCCATAACTACGTTTCAGGCAAGGCTGCAGAGCTTCTCGGAAAATCTATCGAGGACCTTAAAATTATTACCTGCCACCTTGGAAACGGCTCCAGTGTTGCGGCAGTTAAGAACGGTAAGGTAATTG
>JAEIGA010000736.1_pt1 | contig 48542 bp, 74 predicted proteins | sample 9270691 | NCBI WGS metagenome assembly JAEIGA01 (sample SAMN17057246, study PRJNA624740) | gut metagenome | biome: biome; isolation source: fecal sample | host: Bos grunniens | place: China: Xizang | collected 2019 | reverse complement strand
GTGCTGGCGAGCCCAGAAAACGTGTAGTTTTTAAAAATTTTTTTTCGGGCATTTCGTTTCGTTTTAGAAGTAAGAGAAAAAAGGTGAAGAATATGGCTGAGGATAAAAACTCAGAAGATAAAAAGTTAGTCACAACAAAGGTTGTGGCTAATTTTTTTAAAAGAACAGAACGCAGAATTCAACAGTTAACGCAACAAGGAATATTGCCTGCTGTCAAAAGAACTAAAGAAGGTAATTTATATGACCTTCCAAAAACAATGATAGCTTATATTCATTACTTGCAAGAGATTGTTGATAATCGTTCTAAGAGTACAGAAGAACAAGAAAAGCAAAGGCTTGATGCTGAAATCAAATTGAAGGAAGCTAAGGCAGAAATTGCGCAACTTGATTTAAAAGAATTAAAAGCTGAGATGTTAAGGGCTGAAGATGTTCAAGCTTTTATTGAGGATTTAGCAGCTACAACAAAATCTTTGTTATTGGCGTTGCCTGGTCGTTTGGCTATGGATTTAAAACCCGCAGAAACAACTGCTGAAAAATCAGAAATTATTGAAGGGGCTATTTTTGAAGTATTAAACCAACTTTCAGAATATGAGTTCAGCGTTGAGTTTTATAAAAAACGTGTAGCTGAGCGAAGCGGTCGGAGTGTAAACAATGACGATGAAGAAATTGAAGAATGAGGAAACAAGCTACATTCATAGTTTTTATAAAAGCCCTGAACAAATAGTAAAAGAATTAAACAAAGCAGCAAGCCCTGCATTGAAATATTATAAAGCGCCTGAAAAGCTTACGCTTGATGAATGGGCGGATAAATACAGAAGATTAAGCCCTGAGAGTTCAGCTGAGGCAGGCCCTTGGAGAACTGATAGAACACCATATTTAAGAGAACCAATGAGGGCGTTTACAGACCCTAAGGTTAAAAACATTGTAATGGTTGCTTCTTCTCAGGTTGGTAAATCTGAATTTGAGTTAAACGCAATAGGTTATATTATAGACCAAGCACCTGGTTCGGTTATGTATGTACAGCCTAATTTGGATGCTGCAAGGAAGTTTTCAAGATTAAGAATATCACCAATGATACGTGATAGTAAGGTTTTGAAAAGCAAGGTTCATAATGTAAAAAGTAGAAGTAGCGGAAACACAATTTTGCAAAAGTCCTTTCCAGGTGGAATGTTGACTATAACAGGAAGTGAAAGTCCAAGTGCTTTAGCTTCTACACCTGCAAGATATATTATAGGTGATGAGCGTGATAGATGGGCAAAGTCAGCAGGGGCAGAGGGTGACCCTTGGGAACTGCTGAAAGCAAGACAAGCCACATATTACAATGCTAAATCAATTGAGGTTTCAACGCCAACTATAAAAGGCTCAAGCCCAATTGAAACATCATTTTTATTAGGCACTCAGGAGCGCTGGTGTCACAAATGCCCTGAATGTGGCGAATATACAAATATCGTTTTTAATACAGTGCGCTTTAATACGTCAGTAAAAACGGTAAATAATAAAAAATTCTATGAAGTAACTGATATCGGTTTTGCTTGCCCGCATTGTGGTGTTGTTTCAACAGAAGAAGCAATGCGTAAACAGCCTGCAAAATGGATAGCAGAAAACCCTGATGCGTATGAACAGGGCGTTCGTTCATTTTGGTTAAACGCTTTTTCAAGTCCTTGGACACCGTGGGAAAAAGTAATCCGTTCTTTCTTAGAGGCTAAAGATGACCCTCAAAAGTTGCAAGTAGTTTTTAACACTATGTTTGGTGAACTTTGGGAAGATAGAGGCGATTTGATGGAAGAGGATGAAATGTTGGCCCGCCGTGAAGATTATGGCGCTGACCTTCCTGAAGGCGTACTTGCTTTAACTTGCGGGGTTGATACTCAAGATGACCGTTTAGAATATGAGGTTGTTGGTCACGGCTTCTTTAAAGAAACGTGGGGTATTTATAAAGGCTTCATACTTGGTAGACCTGATACACCTGAAGTATGGCGGCAGTTAGATGCTGTACTAGATAGAGTTTATCGTTTTAAAAATGGACAAGGCTTAAAGATTAACATGACTTTTATAGACTCAGGCGGTCACTTTACGCAAGAAGTTTATGAGCAATGTAGAATCAGACAAGCCAAAAGAGTATTTGCTATTAAAGGTAAGGGCGGTGAAAACGTTCCTTATATTTCTACAAAACCAACTAAGGTTGTAATTAACGGTAATAAAAAAAGAACAGCTTGGCTTTATGTTTTAGGTGTTGATGCTGGTAAAACAGCAATTATGAGCAACTTAAAAGTTGAAACACCAGGCGCAAGTTATTGCCATTTTCCAAGAGGCGAGGAAAGAGGTTATGACGATTATTTCTTTAATTGCTTACTATCTGAAAAGCTCGTACTTTCCAAAACAAAAACAGGAAACAGATGGGTTTGGGAAAAGATACCTGGACACAATAGAAATGAAGCGCTCGACTGTAGAAACTACGCAAACGCAGCGTTCAAGCTTTGGAATCCTGACTTAGATGCAATTTATGCAAAGCTTAAAAATCCTAAGCCACAAATGGTTCAAGCATTGCCGTTGCCAAAGCCTAAGAAAAGAAAATCAATAAGCACATACAATTCTGATTGGTAGGTGAAAAATGTCGAATAAAGAGCAATATAAAGCCGAGCTTGAAAAGAAAAAGCAAAGGCTTGAATTGTATTATACGCAAGAAGAAAAGATGTTAACGGGTGGCGTTCAAAGTTACGGTGTTGGCTCAAGGAACTTAGCAAGGTACAACACAGATTTGGCGCAAATTCGTGCAGCAATAAAAGAACTAGAAACTGAGATTGGGGAGCTTGAAAGATTAATATCTGGAAAAAAATCTCGTAAATGCGTGGCTATTATTCCACGCTTTTAGGGCCGCAGGGTTTTGCTCCTTTTTTCCCTGCGGATGAAACAAACAATTATGAGGGTTAAAATGGCTAAAAACAGACATAGAACTTCAAAAATAAATAAAGGATATTCTGAAACAGGTGCAAGCCATACACGTAAAGCTTTAAAAGGTTTTACTTCTAAATCAGGTTCACCTAATGAGGATATTAACTATAATCTCGATACGTTGAGAAACCGCTCAAGAGTTCTAGCAATGTCAGGCGGTTTTGCACTATCTGCTTTAAAAACAAATAGAACAAACGTTATCGGTTGCGGTTTAATTCTTAAATCTGTAATTGATAAAGAAATTCTAGGGTTAACGGATGAACAAGCTAAAGCTTGGCAAGATAGAGCAGAGCGAGAATTTGAGATTTGGGCAGAGAATAAAAATCATTGTGATGCGCTTGGCATGAATGATTTTTATAAAATACAACAGCTTGTGTTTATGAGTACCGATGCAAGCGGTGATTGCTTCACGCTTATTCAAAGGGATGAAGAAGCCGTAAGCAAATTGATGCCTTATTCTTTAAGGCTTAACGTTATAGAAGCTGACAGGGTTCAAACACCAGGTGGCAACACTTACAGTTCTATAATGGGCGCAACAGATGGCAAAGCTGAAAATGGCAATCGTATTTATAACGGCGTTGAGGTTAATAAAAACGGTAAAGCAATTGCTTTGCATATAAGAAATAACTATTCTTTTGAAACAAATTCTGAACCAACAGAATGGAAAAGGGTTGAGATATATGGAAAGAAAACAGGCTTGTTAAATGTCATTCAAACTATGTGTGATGTTGAAAGACCTGGACAATACAGAGCAGTTCCTTTAATTGCTTCAGTTATTGAACCAATATTACAGATTAGACGTTATACAGATGCTGAACTTCAGGCAGCAGTAACAGAAAGCTTGTTTACTGCTTTTGTTAAAACAGAGCTTGAACCTGATGAAATGCCTTTAAACGAAGTTGAGCAAGATGAAGCGCCTATTCAAAAATATGATGATGAATATGAAATGGGCTATGGCAATGTCGTAATGATGAAGCCTGGCGAAGATATAACTTTTGGTGACCCTAAACGCCCTGCAAGCGGTTTTCAAAGCTTTGTAGAATCAGTAGCAGTTCAAATTGGTTCAGCGTTAGAACTTCCAAAAGAAATCCTTTTAAAACAATTCAATTCAAGTTATTCAGCTTCAAGAGCTGCATTGCTTGAGTTTTGGAAAGTTGTTAAGATGCGCCGTGAATGGTTCGTTTCTGATTTTTGTAGACCGATATATGAAATCTTTATTTATGAAGCGGTGGCCCGTGGGCGTTTAAAAGCTCCTGGCTTTTTTGATGACCCGATAAAACGTAAGGCGTGGCTTGGTGCAGTATTTATTGGACCATCTCAAGGTATGTTAGACCCTACAAAAGAAATAAGCGCTGAAGTTATGGCTTGTGAAAACGGCTTTAGCACAAGGGCAGAGTCAGCAATTAAATTAAATGGATCAGAATTCTATAAAAACGTAAGTTCATTAAAAGGCGAAAACATAATGCTTTTTGAAGCAAATTCAATACAAGCTCAAAAGGCTATTGATGAACAACAGGTAACTTTGGAGGAAGAAGGCAACGATGAAACTAATGAAAACGAATAAACGTATGTTTATAAATTCTGCTGTTGTTGATGATAACGTTGGCAAGCTTGAAATGTACGGTGATGTTTATGAAGAAATCCCTATTGATTGGTGGACAGGCCAACCAATTACAGACCAAGCAATAACATTAAAAGACGTTAGAAACGCTTTGAATGAATTGAAAGATTGTTCAAGACTAGAAATTCATCTAAGTTCTTATGGCGGTGATGCGACAGTTGGCTTAACTATTCATAACCTTTTGAAGGGAATGAATAAGCATATTACTTGTGTAATTGACGGTATTGCTGCAAGTGCTGCTTTTACTATTGCAAGCGCTTGTGATGATGTTCAAGTTTATCCAGGCTCTTTGATGATGTGCCATAAGGTTATGAGCTTATTAGTTGGTTATTACAATACAGATGAACTAAACAAGGCTATACATTCCAATGAAGCTTACGATAAAGCAAGTGCAGCAGTTTACGCACAGAAAACAGGCATGAGCGAAACTCAATGCCTAAACCTTATGAAAGCTGAAACTTGGATGACAGGTAAACAAGCCATTGAATATGGCTTTGCTAATACATTGCTTGATGATAAAGACTCAAGCTTACAGCTAATAAATAAAACAACTATGAAAGTAAACGGTATTGAACAGAATATCAAGGGTTTAAATATTCCTGAAGATATTCTAGACAGCATAAACAAACAGAATTTAGGAGGAGACGAAAGAATGTCAACAAAATCATTCCTTGAAAAATTCAACAAACACGTTTCAAGCTTTTTCCAAAATTCTGCTGAAGGTGAAGAAGTAACAACTCCTGCTGAAGGCGTTGAAACTCCTGAAGCAGAACCACCAAAAACTGAAGATGTGATTGTTGAAAAACCTGCTGAAGTGCAGGAGGAAAAACCTGAAGAATTAACTGAAGAAAAGCTTAATTCTTTAAGAGAAGAATTCACAAACGCAGAGCGCACAAGAATTCAAGAGATTGAAGCTATTGCAGGCACTATTGATGCTGACTTAGTAAACGAAGCAAAATATGGCGCAAAAGCTTGTGATGCTAAAGAACTTGCTTTCAGACAAATGCAACGTGAAACAGAAAAAAGCAACAACGCTTTAAAAGATTTGCAAGCAGATAACACAGCTAGCAAAGTTAACGAAGTTGAGTCTGTTCCAGGTGAACTTGTTGAATCATTAAAAAGCGAAGTTCCATCAAATGAACAAATTGTAAAAGACGTAAAAAACTTATTTAGAAGAATAAACAAAGCTAAGGAGGATAAATAATGGCTGAACAATTAAACCAAACTGTAGCTGAAGTTAAAAGTGATAACTTAGTAAACTCAGCGCATGAAACAAACACTTTTGCTGTAACTGTATTATCAGGACAAGGCAAACTTGCAAGAGGTACAGCACTAGGCTTAAACGCTGCTGGTAAAGCTGTAATTTTAGGAACTGATGGCGCAACAGCTAATTGCATTTTAGCAAAAGACGTTGATGCAACAAGCGCTGATGCAGTTGCTATTGCATACCGTGAAGGACACTTTAACGCAGATGCTTTAATCGTAAAAGAAGCTTATACATTAACTGCGAAAGATAAAGAGGACTTCAGAGTTCACAATATTATTTTATCTGAATCATTATAGGAGGTTTTAAAAATGGCATTAGATTATAAAGATACAGCAACATTAATTGCAGCATATAAAGAGAAAAAAGCACCTAACACATTCTTACAATCAAGATATTTTCCAGATGGTGAAACTTTTAAAACAAGCCAAGTTTTAGTTGAATACAAAGATGGCAATCAAAAACTTGCTCCATTTGTAGCACCTGAAATTGGTGGCAAAGTTGTTAAAAGAGATGGTTATACAGCAGTAGCTTATAAACCTGCATTTATTGCACCAAAAAGAGCATTAACTATTGATAATTTAAGAGATAAAGGTTTTGGCGAAGCTTTATATGGCGAATTATCAGAAGATGAAAGAGCATTAGCTATTACAGCAGATGACCTTGTTGATATGGATGAAATGATTGTTCGCAGACACGAAGAAATGTGCGCACAAGTTTTAACAACAAACGCTTTGACAATGAAACACTACACAGATAATAACGAATTATCTGAAGTAAAAAACATTGCATATTTTACAGAAAGCGCTAACCCTGCTGTTTATACACCTTCTGTTGCTTGGACTTCAGCAGATGCTGATATCATTGGTGATGTTGCAGCTATTGCTTTATCACTTGCAAAAAGAGGTTTACCAGCAGTTGATGTTATTCTTGGTACAGAAGCAGCAGATGCTTTCTTAAACAATGAAAAAGTACAAAAATTATTAGATAATAGAAACTTTAACATTGGCGCAGTAGACCCAACAGAAAACTTCCCTGAAGCTGTTTTCTTAGGTCAAATTAACTGCAAAGGTTATAAATTAAACTTCATTCAATATGCAGCAACTTATGAAAACGATAAAGGTGAATCTACACCATATATCGATTCAAAAACTATTGTTGTAACTGCTCCTGGTTGTGGTGTAACTAACTATGGTTCAATTACTCAAATTGACTTTGGTTCAATTGACTATACAACATACGCTGCAAAACGTGTTCCATTGTATGCAGTAAAAGACCAAGTAAGAACAATTGCTTTAAGAACTGCACCATTAGTTCAACCAAAGAACAAAAATGCGTTCATTAGTGCAAAAGTTATATTCTAAAGTCAATTTAAAAAGGAGTAAAAACGATGATTAGAATAATTCAAGGTACATACGGATTCAGAAAAGGAAACATTATTGTTCCAAAAACCGTAAAAGATGCGCCTTTTTCTACTACTAAAGCAGAAGAAGAAAGACTAGTAAAACTTGGCGTTGCTGAATATGTAACTGAAGCTGAAGCACAAGCAGAAGCAGTTGTTGAAACAGAAGTTGAAGAAGCAACTGAAGCAGAAACAACTGAAGAAGTGGAAGCAGAAGCTGAAGAACTAGACAAAGGAAATCTTATTGCAAGATATAAAGAATTAGGTTTGCGTGGTAACCCTGCAAATTGGAATGCTGAAACTATCTTAAAGAAAATAAAAGAAGCTGAAGCAGAACTTGAAGCAGTAGATGCGCCAGACTTAAGTTCTGATGACGGAGTAGTGGAATAATGACGTTTCAAGAAGAAATGCTTTTAGACGTTGAAAGTGTATTTTTAACTTTGGGAGAGTTTGCGGAGCTTCATCTCGTAGAAGGCAAAGAAATAATTTGTGTCTTTGATGATGAAGCTTTAAAAACTCGACAAGGAACAGCTGAGATTGGTATTGATGAAAGCACCTTGCTTCTATTTGCAAAAGTAGAAGATTTACCTGAAAAGAAAAGGGGCGGCTTACTTAATATTGATGGCAAAGAATACATGATTGATGATTGGAAAGTAAATCAAGGTATGGCTGAAATTGCGTTACATCAAAACGTTTCAACTTACTAGGAGGGCTTATGGCTATTGTAAAGCATTTAGATACAATTAAATCTTGGCTTGAAAAAGAAATATGCTCACAGTTTGAGTTTAAACAAGCGAATGATGAAAACGTGGATGCTTCATACAATTACAAGCTAGTTAACCCAAGCGTATTTATTTTATATGTTCCACCAACTGAACTATTAGCTGAAGATGAAAGCAGAGTTCCTTCAATTTGTATTCAATTTGATGATGGACAAGAAAGTTTAATTGAAGAGGGCGGAACGTTAAGCATCCGCCTTCAATTTTCGGTTTTCAATCCTGGCATGCATTCAGAAGAAGGCTATAAAAGAAATACAGAAGGTTGGCGTGATGTTTGGAATTTAATTGACTATACAATGGAGCGAATTCGTAACACCGAGTTAATTGATGGCTTAAGGATTGTAAAAGAAAACGGAATTAAATGTGGTCCAATTCAGGACAACGGACAAATTCCTAATTTTTATCCATATTATTTTGCTTGGATAAACTTTTCTGTTGAGTACGGAATCCCTAAATCCAAGAAAGATATAAAAAACTTATTATAAACGGAGGAAATATAAAATGGCTACATACCAACACGGCTCTTTTGCCTTGCTGGCAGATTCTGTTGCTCAAAGTGCAATTCAAGCAGGAACTGTTCCAGTATATGTAAACAAAGCGCCTGTTAACTTAATTAAAGGCTATGCAGATAAAGGAATTATTAACACTCCTGTAAAATTATCTAACTTTTTAAATGCTCAAAGCACAGTTGGATATTCAACAGATTGGGAAAGTTTCGGTTTATCTGAAGCAATTGGTGCGCACTTTGACAATAAATTAGGCAATATTGGCCCAATTTATGTTGTTAACGTGTTAGACCCTGATAAACACAGAAAATCAACAGCAACATCTTTTAAAGTTGCTTTTACAAATGGCGTTGCTGAATTTAAGAGCGATAAAGTTATTCTTGATACTATTGCTATTGAAGAAAAAGTTCAAGATACAGATTTTACTGTTTCTTATAACTTCACAAGCGGTAAAGTAATTCTTACTTCTGTTGCTGAAACACCTATTGATGGCGAAGTTACAGGTTCATACTATGAAGTTGACCCAACAGCAGTAACTGAAGATGATATTATTGGCGCTTTAGTTGATGGTGTTTACTCAGGTATTCAAGCAGTTGCTTTACTTTACACACAAGAAAACCAAGTTTCAAATTTACTTTCTTGCGTGGATTACAACACTAACAAAAAAGTTTATAACGCAATGCTTACTTTTGCTGATGGTATTAACGGACATTGGCAATGTTTTGTAGTTGCTGATATTCCAGTAGATGGTGTTGATACTTTTGCAAAAGCTAGAACTTGGCGTGATGAAAACGGCTATGATTCAGAACGTTCTGAAATTTACTGGCCAATGGCATACGATAACGCAACAGAAAGAGTTTATCACACTTCAACTCTTGCAGTTGTTGAGTCTATGAGAATTGATGCAGAACACGATGGAATTCCAATGGAGTCATGTTCTAATAAAGAAATTCCTGTAACAAAGCAATACTTTGGTGCAACTTCTAAAAATCAAGGTTTCGACCAAGTAACAGCATCAAACGAATTAAACGCTTATGGTATTTCTACAATTGTATATTGGGGCGGTTCTTGGAAACTATGGGGCGGTCATACTGCTAAATACAAATTTGGAAAAGATATTGATGTAAGAGCAATTGACACTCATTATATGAGAATGTTGTTCCATTGCATTAATGGTTTCCAAGTTAGACAAGCAAGAAAGATAGACCAACCATTCAATGTTCAATTAAAAGATAGCATTTTAAATGAAGAACAAGAAATCATTGATGGTTATATTGCTGTTGGTGCTTTATTACCTGGCTCAAGAATTTTATTCTTACCAAGTGAAAACAGCACAAGCGATATGATTAACGGTGATTTCAAATTCGATTTACCATTAACAGTAACACCAAGAGCTAAATCTTTAACAGGTAGAGTTTATTACACTGATGAAGGCTTAGCAAGCTTGATTGAGGAGGTATAACATGGCTAGTTTAGATAAAAAAGGCACTATTTTAGGTGTAACAGCTTATGTTGAAGGAAAGCTAGTTGCAGAAGATGTAACAGTTTCACTTCCTGAAATAACTCCAAAAACTCAAACTTTCCAAGCTATGGGTGATATTGAACTTCCATTACCTTTGCTTGAAGCAATGGAAGCATCTATTACTAAAATTGGATTTGATAAAGGTTTAATAAACCTTTTAGTACCTGAAAAAAGAAAATTCGAGTTCAGATGGGTGCAATCTGTAATAAAAACGGACGGAACTCAAGAAGTTGAAGGCTGTAAAGCATTTGTTACAGGTATTCCTAAGACAGTATTTCCTGGCGGCGATATTGCTCCAGGCGAAAACTGGGAAGGTACAATTGCAATTTCTGTAATGAGATATCAATTATACATAAATGGTGAAGAAAAGATTTTAGTTGATAAATTAAAAGGTCAACAAAAAATCAACGGAAAAGACTATGCAAAAAGCATAAATAGTCTTTTATAGATAGTAATAGGGCGGGTTAATTCCCGCCTTATTTTTAAAAAAAGTAGGAGAAAAAAGATGAACGAAAACGTTATTAAATTATCAAACCCATTATTAGTAAATGGACAAAGCTTAAAAGAATTAACTTATACCCTTGAATTAGATGTTGAAGATATTTTAATTGCAAACGATAGAAGAGCAGCAGCACATAACAATGTTGATACAACAATGAAGGTTGTTGAATTTGATAGCGAGCTTCATTTATATGTTGGAATGCAAGCAATTATTAAGTTAAATCCACAAATAGATATAAGAGATTTAAAAAGATTAAGTGGCGTGGATGTTATTCAATTGTTTAAGTTGGGCAGAACTTTTTTTACAAGAACAAAATCAGGGGAAAATTTAAAAACATCCAACGAGCAATCAGTAATTACTCAAGAAGATACTACTGCTCAAAATTAGAAGTTAGAAAAATGAATTTTTCTGTATTCACTACAGAAATAATAAACATGAATAAAGAAATTGAAGAAGAAAACAAAGCTATTACAGAAAGACAAAAGCAGATTGAAGAAGCAAGACCAAGACCAAGAAGAAGGAGGTAGATAGCATGGCAGGTAAAGTAATGGAAACCGTTGTTAAACTTGCAGGTGCTATTGACCCAAGTTTAGAAAAATCAATAAAAAATGCTCAAAAATCATTAAGCAAATTTAATTGGACTGCTATTGGTATTGGTACAGCTTTTGTAGGTGCTGCAGCAGTTTCAGTTAAAGCAGCTGCCGATATTGGAAAAGCTTTGTATAATCTAGGTTCTGAGTTCGACAGCGCTTATGATGCAATAAGAATTGGCACAGGTGCAACAGGTGAGGATTTGGAAGCTTTAAAAGACACAATGAAAGATGTCTATACAAGCGTTCCTGCTTCAATGGAAGATGCATCAAAGGCTATTGCTGATTTTAATACTCGTTTGGGCTTAACTGGTGAAGATTTGGCTGATATGTCAACAAAGGCTTTGCAAGTTAGTAATATGCTTGGCGAAGATTTGAATAGCACTATTGAAAGCTCTTCACAAGCGCTTCAACAATGGGGCATTAATTCTGAAGATATGGGCGATAAGATGGACTATATCTTTAAAGTGTCACAAAGCACTGGCATGGGCTTTAATGAATTAATGACCACAATGCAAGAATACGGACCACAGCTTCAAGAAATGGGGTATTCTTTTGAAGAAGCTAGTGCATTGATGGGGCAAATGGAGAAAGCTGGTGTTAATACATCAGAGGTTCTAGGCGCTATGAAAAAGGCTGTAGGTACACTAGCAAAAGAAGGCTTCTCAGCTAGTGATGGCTTGCAACTTTATTATGAAAAAATAAAGAATGCAGGAACTGCAGCAGAAGCAACAGCACTTGCAAATGAAGTATTTGGTGCAAGAGCAGGTTCAACGATGGCTGCAGCAATCCGTGATGGTTCGCTTGCAGTCGATGAACTTACAAAAAGCCTTCAAGGTAATTCTGAAAGCATTGATAAGGCTTATTGGGATACAGCAGACTTTGAGCAGAAGTGGGGATTATTGCAAAATCAAATGAAGGTTGGTTTTGAACCAGTAGCTTTAGCAGTATTTGATGGTTTGGCTGAACTTATGCCTATTGTTTCAAATGTAATGCAACAGATGACACCAATTATAGCAGATTTAGTAACTAAATTAACTCCGTTTATAAATGATGTTTTTGCTAAATTCGGTGAAATTTTAGAAGTAATAGGACCAAGTATAGCAGAGTTAGCAGGTTCATTATTACCGCCTTTAATGGCTATAATTTCTTCATTATTGCCTCCATTAATGCAAGTTGTAGATGCATTATTACCAGCGCTTGTTGATATTGTAACTGCTTTATCACCTATAATAGGATTTTTAGCTCAAATGATAGGTGTAGCATTAACACAAGCCATTAATGTATTTATGCCAATTATACAAAATGTTATAGGAGCGATAACAAATTTAGCTAACTTTATAACAAATGTATTTACGGGCCAATGGAGTGAAGCTTGGAAAAACATTGTCAACTTATTTAAAAATATATTTGCAGGGCTCATTAACTATGCTTTTAGACCTCTCAATCTTATAATCGGTTTAATTAATACTGTTATTGAAGGCTTTAATCAAATAAAATTTCCTGATTGGGTTCCTGGCTTAGGAGGTAAAGGAATAAATATTCCTTTAATTCCTATGATAACATTGCCAGCTTTTGCAGAAGGTGGCTTTACAGATGGCGTTTCTATTGCAGGTGAAGCAGGCATGGAAGCGGTTATTTCCTTTGATAAAGCGCACAGGGCTGATAATATTGGCATTTGGGAAAAGGCTGGACAGCTTTTAGGCGTTTCTTCTTCAGGCGGTTCAAGTATAGAAATAGGCGGGCTTACTATTAACTTTGAGGTTAACGGTAGCACAAGCCCTCAAGACGTTGTTTCAGAAATCAAAAACAATATCCACGACATTGTGGATGAACTTGTGGAAGAAATGGAAAGAAGAACAGCAGGAAACTATGGCGTTAATACTTACATAGGCTAGGCGGTGATTTGATGGAGATTGTGGGATATAAAGCATATACTGCGGCAGCAGGGGAAAGCTTCAATTCAATAGCTTTTAAATTTTATAACAATGAATTTATGGCTGATAAATTGATGAAAGAAAACCCTCGTTACGTTCGTATGTTGACTTTTGAAGGCGGTGAAACCTTAACCATACCTATTTATGACGATGTAGAAAGTAAAGAAACTTTAGCACCTTGGAGGCGATAAAAAATGACAATTCAAGCGCAATGGAGCGACAGAAAATTCTCTATAACTTCAAAACAATTAAAAACGCTTGAAGATTTTGGTGCAAGCTATAAAGTTACTGAAAAATCAGACGGAACAACAAATAAAACAACTGTTAACGGGCATGAGCTTGAAAGCTTTAGTTTGTCTTATAAGGTAAGTCCTCAAGTTGGCACAGACCCTTTGAGCGAATACATCACAATGCGTTCATACTTAGGAAAAAGCGCACCTTTACTTGTTGAAAATGCGCTGTTTGGTCCTAATAATTTAATGCTTGAAAAAGTAAGCTTAAGCGCTGATATGATTTCAGTTACAGGCGTTATTTTATCAGGAACTATAACGCTTGATTTAAAAGAGTATCACGTTGAAGGCAAGCAGGCAAAAGCAAAAGCTTCAGAGTATGCAAGCCCTATAAAGAAAACAAAAGTAAAAGAAACAGCAGAAGGCATTGCTGAGATTATTTTAAAAGTTCTTTATAACGGTAAGGATATAACAGAAGATATTTCAATAAATAGCTGTATTCATGATATGTTTGCAAGCTCACAAGCTGATACTTTAGTTATAAAGTTTAACGATGCAAAAAAATTGTGGGATAGTTGGAAACCTGAGAAAAAAGATATTATTTCTGTTTCTTATGGAATAGCAAAAACAGGCGCAATGTTTGTTGATTCTGTTGTTCCTGAAAACGGTGTAATGACTTTAAGAGCTTCTTCTATTCCTAAAACTGCAAAAGATAAAACCGATAAGTCGTGGGAAAACGTGCATTTATTGCAACTAGCGCAAGAAATAGCAGACAGACACGGTTTAAGTTTTGAAAGTTACGATGTTGACGATAAGATTTATGAATATGTAAGACAACCAAACATTCCTGATTTTGAGTTCTTGCAACAACGTTGTAATTTAGAAGGCTTAGCTTTTGTAGTTTATGATAAAAAATTAGTTTTATATGATGAAGAAAAGCTTGAAAAAGCAGAGCCGATAAAAGAAGTAGAGCTTACTTCAGAAAATAATTTTACTTTTATAGATAGTTCACAAAAAGGCTATGGAAAAGCTAAGGTTATAAATGGAGCGCTTACTGGCGAATATACAAGCTCAAGCGATTTAACAAACGTATTAACTAAAACAATTTCTATTGCAGTAAGCGGACAAGATGAAGCTAACCGCTTTGCTAAAGGCTTATTAAGACAAGAAAATAAAACGCTAACAAATGGAATTTTCAAATATCCATTATTAAGAGAATTTAGCGCAGGTTCTGTAATGAAAATTGCTGCAACTGGCGCTAACACTTGGAACGGAAGCGGTTTTGTTCACCATATAAGACAGGATTACGTTAAAACAACTTCAAAAGTATTCTTTAGGAAGGCGGTTGTTTAATGCAAAAAGGTAAAATTTCATCCTTTGGAGCAAAAGACGAAAACGGATTATTTAAAGAAGCTAAGGTTTTACCAAACACAGAAGCAGGCATGATAACAAGGTTTTTAACTATTCCTTGGTATTTACGTGGTGAAATGGGAAAGCTTGAAGTTAATACAGAGGTAGTTTTTGAAACTTTCAACGATATGACTGGTTATATTATTGGCAGGTTCGATGGTGAATGGAGTGGGATTATACCTTATGAGTTATTAACTTTAAAAGGTTTAACCGTAACAGAAAACGTAACAAGCGCTGATGTTGTAACTTCAGCTGTTGCAAGCGTTAACTCTCACGTACACGGCAACGGAAACAATGGAGCTGATACAACCGCACCGAAAGGATGATTAAATGACAATTCAAGCACAATGGAATAATGAAAAGTTTGGAGTGCTTCAGGGCGTGTTAAAAAACCTTGATAGCTTTGAAATTTCTTGTGGTATTTCAACAGAAGAAAAAGACAGCTCTAATGGTGTAAAGAAAACTATTGTAAAAGGTATAGCTGCTGAAGAATTAAAAATTTCATACAGCGCAAGCTTTGCAGTTGGAACAGACCCAAGGCAAGAGTTTGAACGGTTAAAAAAGATTGCTTCAAAAGGGCAGGCTGATAATTTTTATTTAGCTTCTAAAAACGTTGGGAACGGTAAATTTATTATTCAACAAGTAGATTTATCAGATGTTAAAAAGGATGCTACAGGCAAATTTTATTCAGGGAAAATAAGTGTTAATTTGAAACAGAATATTAGTTCAAGTTCTAAAGGAAGTTCAACTAAAAAAAGTGGATTAAGTATTACACAAGCTGAAATAGATGCTATGAAAGCAAGAAAACAGCAGGGAGGATTACAAAAATGAAATCTTCAGGAAACGGTAGCGTGCAACAATGCGCTGCTAATTTGATTGCGACTTTTCAAGGTGAAGTTCCTTATCAAATGCTTAAAGGTATGGACACAGCCTTTTTAGATAAAAACATTATTGAGGCAGGCCCACAAGTAAAAAACCACGCTACTTGGCTGTTAAATACTTATGAAGAGCGTGCAACAGTAAACGATATAAATATAATTTCAGATGATTCAGGAACTGTTCAAATAGTGCCTGATATTTCTTATTAGGGGGAATTATGGCAGAAGGATTAAATATTATAACAACCGATGCTCAAACTATTTATGATAATACAATTGGATCATTAGAAGCAGAATTGAACGAGCCTTTATATCCTGGTGATGAAAGAAGGTTGTTTGCTGAAGCTCAAAATGCTTTTTTAGTTTCTTATCAAAACACAGCAAATGAACACTTCAAGCAACGTTTTATGCAACATTCAAGCGGTGTTGTTTTAGATGCACATGGTGAAAGCGAAGGTTGCCCTAGATTAGAAAAGAAGAAAGCAGAAACAATTGAAAGATTTAATATTTCAGCGGTTTTAAATACAAACGTTGTTATTTCTGCTGGTACAAGAGTAACTGCTGATAGCGAAAAATATTTTCATACAAAAGAAGTTGCTATTATTGAAGCAGGAAAGCTTTATGTAGATACAGTTGTAGAAGCTGTTGAAGGTGGCGATAGTTATAACGGTTATGGCGTAGGTCAATTAAATCATTTAGTGGACCAAGTGCCTTATGTTTCAAGTGTAACTAACTTGCAAGCAACTTCTGGCGGTGACAATGGCGAGCCATATCCTGAAGAAGATGGCGGTATGGGTGATGCGAATTACAAGGAAAGAATAAGACTTGTACAAAGTACAAAATCAACAGCAGGCGCAGAGTCAACTTATGAATATTATGCAAAGTCTGCTGATTCTAGTATTGAAGATGTAAAAGTTACAAGCCCACAACCTTGTTATGTTGATATTTATGTGCTTTGCAAAGATGGCGAAACTCCATCTAAAGACATATTAGCAAAAGTTGAAACAGCTTGCAGTGCAAAACACGTAAGACCTTTAGGCGATAGGGTGAAAGCTCATGGCGTTGAACAAGTAGAATATGATATTGAGCTTAAATATTATATGCCTGTTGATGAAGAAAATGCTGTTGTTGAATACGTTGAAGGTGCAAACGGCGCAATTCAAAAATATATTGATTGGCAATGTGAAAAGATAGCTAGAGAAATAAACCCTGACCGTTTAAGAAGTGAAATTTTAAAATCTGATACTAAACCAATAGGCGCTGAACGTGTTGAAATTATTTCACCAAGTTATAGGGCTTTAACTGCAACTCAGATTGCACGTTGGAGTGGTGTTGCTAAAGTAAGCCATGAAAAAATAGTTGACGTTGAAGCAGGTGAGGAATAATGAACTTAAAAGATGTTGATATATTAAAGCTTTGCCCTGCTTTTATGCGAGAAGATAAAACAAATCAAATTCTTGCAAACGGCGCAAACAACATTTTTAGAACGTGGTCTGATGATTTAGACCGCTTAAGTGTTATAGACCAAATAGACAAGTTAACAGAGGAAGAACTAGACCAATTGGCTAGTGATAAAAATGTTTTCTGGTACGACACAAAAGCCAATATTTCTATAAAAAGATTACTGATAAAGAATGCAAAGCTAGTTTTTAACCGATTAGGTACTGTTTGGGCGGTTGAAAGCGTAATGAATGACTACTTGCCAGAATCAGAGCTTCAAGAATGGTTTGATTATGAAGGCGAGCCTGGTTATTTTAGGCTTATAACAAATAACACAGATATTTTAAGAACTGATATTCAAGTATTTTTAAATATTTTAAAAGGCATAAAAAGAAGAAGCGTATGGCTTGAATCAATAATTCTGAAGTTTGAACAAGAATTGATTTTTTATTTAGGCATTGGGGTTGTTGAGAAGGTAAAAGAAGAGATTGTAATTGCTGATTACATCTTAAAACGTGATATTCACAACGTTATGACTAAAGCGCAAATGGAAGCTTTAACAAAAAATAAGTATTGTGAGGTAGCAAGTGAAGAAAACTAAAAACTTAGGTTTAAATGTAACAGATATGAAAAAGGATGGCCTTTCATTCTTTAATTTTGATACCGATTTAGGTTATAACTTTGAAACAATTGATGCTAATGTTGTAACACATAGAAACACTACAAATTGTATTTTGGATATTCCTAAAAATATAAAACTTGAACTTGCAGATGGACTATTAACATTAAAAAAAGGTTCTAAAGTTTATATTCCTAATGGCTTTGAATCAGACGGAATTACAAAAAAGTTTGATTTATTAATTGTTGAAAATGACATATCAAAATTAGGTGATACTCAACGAACTGCAATGACTATTGTTACAAATGAAAATCAATTACTATCATTGCCTCTTTTGTATCTGCATTCTGGTCCAATAGCTCCAACTATTTTTTATGGCAGTGTAGGTTATGCGGTTTGGTATGATACAACAAATAATATTTTAAAATGGACAAATAACAAAGGAGCATCTTGGTTTACAGGTTCATTTCCTATTGGTATACAAACAGAAACTTCAGATGGATACATTTCAATAGACCAAGTATTTGATGGCTTTGGCTTTATAGACTCTACTATTTTTGCTTTACCTGGTGTTAAATGTTTAATGCCTAATGGAAGAAATTTAGATGGTAGCTTAAAAAATACTGTACATACTTTAACGAATGTTCAATCTTACACAATAACAGATTCATTTATTGAAGAAAAAGCACCAGTAGTTCTTTTGCCAACACATATAGGTTTTTTTAGAAAAGATACTACTATATATTTTGGAGAAAAACCAGAAAATCCAGCACATCACACAAGGTGGTATGATACTGCTAATAATTATTGGCATGAATACTCTAATGAAAATGGCTGGCAACTTGGAAACTTTTGTATTATCGGCGCAATGGATGTTAATAACACAATAATAAATTCATTTACATTCAAAAATACTTTACAAGTTGTTGATTTTTACGATTATCAAAACAAAATTTCAGAATTAGAAGAAAAAATAAAAACCTTGCAAACAGCATTAGAAGCGTTGCAGGGTTAGTTTTATAAAGGGGGCTTAAAATGGCTGAAGAATATGTTGGTTACGTCCTTACAACAGCAGGACGTGACATAATGGCACGCATTATTGCAGGTGAAGTTGTAACCTTTAAAAGAATAGCAATAGGTGATGGCTTTGAATATGATTTGAATAATTTTATTACTAAAACAGCATTGATAAATGAAGTTTTGTCTATTGAAAAATTAAAAATGTCAATTCTTAATTCAAATATGGTTGAGATAATTGGTGCTTTTACAGAAACAGAAATTGATGCCTCTTTTTGGGATAGAGAACGTGGGCTTTATGTTGTGGACCCTGATGATGAAACAAAAGAAATTTTGTTTGCTTATGGTAATTTAAATGACAAAGCTGAATATATAACACCTCATATTGATAATCGTAAGATTTTAAAAGAAATCAACTTAAAAATTTCTGTTGGCGAAAGCTCAAACGTTAGAATTTACATTAATTATAATGATGTTTTAAACACTTTTGAATTCACTGTTGATGATTGGAAATATGACGAAAAAACAGAAACTTATGTTATAAACACAGGTCAAATTGGTTATGGCGTTAATGTTTTCAAAAAATCAACTTTAGGAAGAATAACGGTTGAGTTCGTTGATATTATTGTTGACGAAGCAAATGTTATAAGCCTTCATACGCTTGATGCATTTGAAGGTTATTTAATTTTTGCATAAAGGAAGAGGATTAAAATGAGTGTTGAATTTTTAAATAGTACAGATTCAAGGGTTGAAGTTTTTAAAAAAGTAAATAAAGCAATTGAAAGAACAGATGATGCAACTCCTGAAAATGTTGGTGTAATGCGTATTGCTTCAGAAACTGATGAAACAAATTGTTCTTGTAATAATGCAGCTATTACACCAAGTAATTTATATGATTTAAATAATTTTAGAAAAGCAAATACAGGTTATGCCGTGGGCGATACTGTAGGTTGCGCATATCATAATGATTTACAGTTAAAATGTATTTTTGCAGGTATCACAGAAAATAGCGGAATTGATACATCTGGAAAACTTAAAAAAGGTCAAACTATTCAAGATGGCACAGTTGTTTGGACAGTTGAAGAAATAGGCACAGGTTCAGGCTCTGGTCATAGTTTATTTGATATTGTACTAAAAGACCACATTCTAACTTATGATGAAGCAGAGGGCTTTGAGTTATTAGGAACTTATGTATATAAAGAAGCTGTGGCTGGTTCTCGTTATGGTTATCCTACATTCTACGAGCAATGCTTAAAAGAATATCAAGAAGCTGTAGCTGACGGCATATACTTTAAACACGCAAACGGACACGTATTCTATGATATAGCAAACAAAGCGGAAGTTGACGCTGTATATAATTCTACTGGTATTGCGTGGGCTTATGGTATAGATACAGCAAATGAGCGTATTTTCTTGCCACGTAATGATTACTACTTTAAAAATGGCAGTGCCGAGGATGTTGGCAAATACATTGAACAAGAATTGCCGAATATTAAAGGTAGCTTTAACGCTTCATTAATGACAAGTGGTTTAGCGCAATCCACAAGCGGTGCTGTATCTGCAACACAGAAGTCAACAAATGCAAAAGGCGGAACTGGACACACATTCACAGAATATCAAATTGATATTAATGCTTCAAAATCTAACTCAACCTACAAAGACGGCGGAGAAGTAATTCCAAAATCTGTATCAATGATAGCTTATATGGTAGTAGGAAACACAGCTAATGAAGAAGCTTTAACTGATGTTATTGATATAACTACTACTGAAAATGATACATTGCCATTATTCTACAATACTTACAGCCAACAAGATATGACTGGTACTGGTGCGTTTGTTAATGCTTCTTTAGGTAATTACTTAGACGGTAACGTATGGACTACAGCATACGCTGAAATTGAAAGAATGGGCATAGGTGCTAAATTTGACGCTGGTACTATCAAAGCTTATGGCGATAGTTCAATAACTGATTATGACTTAGTTTTAAACCAAAGCAATATGACTTTTAGATTGCCGTTGTTGAATGGTGATAGAGTGTTAGTTGAGGCAACTTCAACTTTAAAATTATACAATGATGGTTGGTGTTGGCAAAGAGGTTCAGCTACTGCTCCTTCAACTGCTAATACTTGGGGAACAACTATTACACTTAATAGACCATATACATCTAATGGTTACACAATTTATTTAACTAACCATGGTAACACTTCATCATCTGGAGCTCTTAAATTTAAGGATGAAACAAAAGCTGTTGGTTCATTTGAAGTTTGTTCAACTGTTCAAAGTACAGCTTTTCTATGGATTACAGAGGGCTATGTAGAAGTACCTACAAACACTGGTGTAAACCTATACTACAAACTAGATAACGTAGTACAAAACGCTCAATTGCTTGATGTAGCTGGTGTAACAAGTGCTTTAAACAAAAAAGTTAGTGCTGATAATTTGGTGGAAGCTCACGTTATTGTTGAAACATATGTAAATGGTACATCTTGGTATAGAGTTTATTCTGATGGTTGGTGTGAACAAGGTGGAACTATAACAGCTGCAACTAATATATCCTTATTAAAATCTTTTAAAGATACAAATTACACCGCTGTCACAAGTACTAACACAGTGTATACAAAATCAACGACGAATTTAAATATTACTGATTTAAACCATGGTGTGTCTAACAAACCAACGATATGCGGGTGGATGGCTTGCGGATATATATCATAAAGGAGTCATAAACAATGGAAATAAAAGCTGAATTAATAAAACCTTATACAGAAGAAGAAAGAATAAATTTTATTATTGAATATAATCACAATCAAGGTTACACAATTGAAGAAACAGACAAGGCTTTATTAGCTTTGGGTTATACAGAAGAAGAAATAGCACAAATCGAAGCACAACGTATTGCAATGTTATCTTTAACTGGTGCTGATGTAGAGCGTGGAATATACAAAGCTAAGGGTATGGATTTTGACGATATTATTGCTTATGTAACACAGCTTCAACCAGAAGGATTGGATATCAAAGCTTTAAAGATTGAGTTAAAAGCTAATAATTTCTATCGTGGCAATCCTTATGTTGGTGCTGTTGGAAGTTTGTTAGGGTTTTCAAAAGAACAGTTAGACAAGTTCTTTGAAGATGGAAACTATGAACATTTGTTGGTGGTAGAAGATGAAAGTTTATAAAGACGGCAACGTTTATAAAGTAGCTTTGTTAGACGGCAAATACTACGCATATTCTAAAGTAGGCAGATTGAAAGATAGTAACGGCATAATTCCAGATGCGCCTGTTATTCCAGACACACCAGTTGAACCAGATGTACCAACTGAACCAATTACGCTTGTTGGAAATACTAAAATTGAAAATGGTATTTTGAGTGGTTTTGATGCAGACAGTTATGCGATTATAAACTACACGTTGCCAAATGATTTGACAAACCACGAGTTTGAAATTGTTGTTGAATTTACTTTTGAAACATTAGATGTTACAAAAACAGTTACAGCCATTCTTGATACTAATAAAGATAAGTCTTTGTGTGGTTGGGGATTAGGTGTACGAAAAGGTGCGCTCTGGTATTGCTCTGGAAATGGTGAAACATCTAGTTATGTTAATCGTTCGGATTACTATGGATTGGGAAATTATAGCTATAAAATAGCCATAACTAATAAAGGTTATTCACAACCAAAAGTAATGGTCACAAACCTTGCTAGCAACATAACATATGATTATGGAAATATGCCAACGACAGATGTTATACATGGTGTAATTGCTCTAGGTATGGCTGGTTCTGATTTGGGTAGTGCAATAGCAAACTCTGCTGTTGAAGCACTTTGTGGAACATTCAATTTGCCAAATTGCTACATTGAAATAGATGGAGTTAAAGTTTGGGAAGGTGTTAAAAATGAATAAAATTTTTAAACAAATAATTTTTAATATCCTTGATTATATCAGAGAATGGGAAGCGTGTTTAATGGTAACTAGCCAAAATCCAAATCATTGGTTTTATACAAAAACAACAGAAATTTGCAACTCGATAGAAAAAAAATTAGAAAGGTAATTTTATGATTGAAATTTTACAAGAAAATGATTTTACTTTTGCAATTAAATCAACCGAACAAAAAGAAAACGAAACAAACTGTTTTGCAACAATTCAATTTCAAAATGGACCAGTAAAAGAAGTTGGCGGTCGTAATGGTTGTTTTGTTGAAGATATTTTAAAAGTTGCATTAGTAAGACTTCATCACTTAGATAACATTAAAACTTGCAGAGAGAATAGAATTGCAATTACAAAATTAGAAGAAACTTTAATGTGGTTAAATAAAAGAACAGAAGATAGAATTACCAGAGGTGTTGAGGGTACAAACTTAGATTAATTGCCCGTAAGGGGCAAGCAGTAGCGAAGTAGAAATGCGCTCAGATGCTTCGCTACTGTTTGCGAAAATTGTACATTATAAATTAAAAAATTTGTTTATCCTATCTGAATGAGACGTGTCCGATAAGAAAACAAAACGGGGCGACGCCACGCTCCACCACGCTAGGCATTATACCTAGCAACTGCACACGACTCAATCTGTATAAATAGAGTCTACGTGCTGTCGGGACGGCTTCTTGAGCCGTCTCTTCTTTAAAAAAGAGGTCTTAAATGTCTAAAGTAGAATATCAAAAAACAAACATATTTTCTGTTTTTAATTTTCCTATTTTTAAATTAACTACAATTTATATTGAAAAATCAAAAGAAAATGATGATGAAGAAACACCAATTATTGTTTCTGAACAGTATAAAAAAGATGAGTTTGATATAAAGGAGTAAATATGTTTATTAATCCAATAGCACAACCAAATCCGATAACTTTTGGTTATAAATCGGTTTTGAAAACTCTTTATAAAAAAGGCGAATTGCCAGAAGTAGTAAAAGACATTTACGGCAAAGTCCTGACTCCTGAAACTGTTACTATTGAACATATTATCCCTAAAAGCAAAAAAGGTGCATCAAACCTTGCAAATTATGCGTTAGCAAATGCAAGGGACAATATGAGCCGTTCTTCTGATGATTTATTAAAATATACAACTATTGAAAACATAAAAGAGTATTTTGAACAATTTATCGGAGTTAAAAGACAAGGCTTTGATGGCGATAAATACATTAAAAATGCAACAAAAACGCTTAAAAAGCTAGATATTGAGGTGTAAATGAAAAAGTTTTTTGAACGTTTAAAATTTTGGATCATTCCAACAGGAAAAGGGTTTAAATTTAATTTTACTTGGAAGTTTTAATTTAAACATTAAATTCTAGCGCATTTATTTGCGTTATTTTAAGAGTTTTTATATTAAAACGATAAAATACACGTGTAAAATAAAAACTTTCAAAAATAAGCCTTCTAGTGGGCTTAAAATATATTTCATTCATGAGGGTATATAGCGCCCTCTTTTTTATGTATGAAAAAAGGAGGAAAAAATGAAGAAAATTTTTAAGAAAACCTTTAAGGTTTTAGGCAACTTACTTGCTAAAGTAAAACCTGATTTAAAAGAAGAAATTAACCAATCTTCAAAAGAAGCTATTGAAAAACTAAAAATCAAAGTTGAAAACTATGATTATTCAGTAAAGCTTAATGCAGCAGTTGAATTTGTAATATCAAAAATAAAACTTCCTTTATGGTTAAAACCGTTCAAAGGGGTTATTAAAAACGTTATAAAAGAAAACGCTGAAGAACTTATTGAAAAAGCAAAAGACAAAATTGAAGCAAAAAAATAATAAATTGGGATTGGGTGAAAGATATGGGCAAAGAAAATATAATAGATGTTTCTCTTTCAGTAACTCCTGATGTTAGAGTTAGGGTTATTGATAGTGATGAACCAAAAGAAATTCAGAAACAAAAAAAGAAATTTCCTTTTGAATTACATAATTCTGTAGACGTAAAAGTTACAACAACAAAGCGGGAGTTTACTTTTTCAATATACAAGGGCTATAGTTGGAACGGCGCTGATATTCCACGTTTCTTTTGGCGTTTAATTGGTTCAAGAACTGATAATGATTTTTTAATTGCTTCAATGCTTCATGATTATATGCTTGAAATGAAAGGCTTTGTTATGTTGCAGGTGCTTAAAAATGAGCTATCAGTTAAAGAATATCGTCGCTTAACTTCACTTATTTTCAGGCATGTAATAAAAGAACAAGGCACAGGCACAATTAAAGCGAATGTTATGTCTTTTGCCGTTGATATCTTCCAAATGATTAATTTTAAGAGCTGGAGGGTTTAATGGAACTTTGGCAAAATATTATAATTTCGCTATTAAGTGGCGGTAGCATTGCTTGGATATTTTTAAAGCTTTTCGTAAAAGACACAGCTGCAACGGTTGTTACACAAAAACTAGAAGAAAAACTTAAAACATACACAACTAAAGAACAAATGCAAATAGAGCGTAAAGAATTGCTTGAAGATATTGATAAGCGCTTTTTAACTCTTATGGCGTTTAGGGAATATGAAAAACGCATTGAAGAAAACTTTAGCACAATCAATAGACGCTTGGCTGACAGTTCAAAGCGTTTTGATAAGGTTGATGCAAGCTTAGAACATATAACAGACTTACTAATTAAACGAGGTTAGGAGTGATTAATGAATGAGGACAAGCAATAAAGGAATTGAACTCATTAAAAAGTTTGAAGGGATAAAAACAAAGGCATATAAATGCCCAGCAGGAGTTTGGACAATTGGTTACGGTCATACTAAAGGCGTACAAAAAGGCGATACGTGTACTATGGCGCAAGCTATTGAGTTTTTAAAGAAAGATTTAGAAACTTTTGAAAAATACGTTAATAACCTTAATTTACAGTTAAACCAGAATCAATTTGATGCGCTTGTAAGCTTTTGTTATAACTGCGGTCCTGGCAATCTAAAAACGCTTGTTAGAAATAGAACACTAGCACAAATTGCTGATGCTTTGCCTCTTTATAATAAAGGCGGTGGGATTGTTTTAGAAGGACTTGTTAAAAGAAGGGCAGCAGAGCGAGAGCTGTTTATAACGCCTGAAAATATCACAGACAATTACAAGGTTATTGCAACGGCTTTAAACGTAAGAAGTGGCCCTGGAACAACTTATAAAATTAAAAAAGTTCTAAAAAAAGATGTTGTTATTGAAATCACAGAAACAAACGGCAACTGGGGCAAACTTGCTGACGGCTCAGGATGGGTTTCAATGAAATATTTATCTAAAACTTAATCCTTCTTTTTCATACTAAAAGAGAAAATCCTCTTTGTTCTCTTACTATCTAAATACAACTATTAAAGCGACTATCTTAAATGGTAGTCGCTCTTTTTTTGTATGTTTTTTTAACAGGTGTAACAGGTTGTGGAACGTTTATAACAGGTTGTTGAATAACCTCCTGAACGTTTTGAGCCTGCGGAACTTCAATAATATCAGTGTTTTTATTTTCAACATTTAAAACGTTTATATAAAACATTGCAAAAACCACCGCCAACGTTATCAACAAAGTTATTACAACAGTTAAAGCAAGTTTTAAAACGTTGTTGCGTTTTTCAAGGGTTTTATTAAGTGCTTTTGTTTCAAGGTATTCAGCTTCTTTTTGATTTTCAGATGTTGTTAACAAATAAATCTGTTTGTCTTTTTCTCTCATTTCTTCATAAAACGTTTTTTGCAATGTTGAAATGTTGTTTATGTAACGTTCTGTAAACTCTAGCAACGTATCTTTTCTTTTTTCTTCTTGGTATGGCTCAACGTCAATTACATCATCATTTTGAGGGGTGTTGTAACCTTTGTTTAAAACGTTACTAAAACCCTTAGAACGGTTTTTTTCTTCTTCAAGTTCTGCTTCATCTAATAAAATATAGGTTATACCGTTTTCTAAAATCGTTTCATACACGTTTCTATAACGTTTAACAACGGGGTTGTTTTCATCAACTTTTATTTTTTTGTTTACAGCAGTAACAGAACAGCCTAAAATGCTTGCTAGTTCTTTAACAGAATACTTTGTTTTCATCTCAAAACCTCTTAAATGCAACGTTTAAAAATAACGTTTTAACAATATCCAAATACCTTTTTAACGGTTTTAACAACCGCTTGACTCTATATTATCATGCTTTGTATCATGTGAATAGTGAACGGGCATGCACCGTTACAAAATTAAATAATAAAAAAAGACCTTGAGGGGAACTCAAAGCCTTAATTATAATCGCAATTTAATTAAAGCATATTTAAACCTCATAGGTCAAGCGAGGCTTACAAATTTTTAGAGAGGGGATTAAGTATGAACACACAGAAAAGCATGCAGGGCATGGGTTTCAAACCTATTAAACAAGTTGAATTAACAAATTATTTGCTTAACAATTTGCAATCTTTTAATTTAAAACCAACAACAAAGCTTGTTTTATTGTATCTTTCAAGCTGCTACAATCCAAAAAGAGCTGATGTTTTTCCAAAACAAAGAACTATTGCAGATAAAATGGGTATATCAGAAGCAAGCGTTATAAGAGCTATTGCAGAGCTTCACAAAGAAGGTTTAATTATTTCTGAAAGAAAATATTCAAACAGATATAAATTTACTCATAAATTGCTTGCTAACTGCTCAAAAATCGTTTTTTTAGAACCTGAAGAAATGCAAGTTGAAAACAAGCAAATTGAAACAGAGAAACTTGCAAAATGCGAGCTGCATGTATATGAACAATCTAATGAACAAATAAAAGAACAATCTGATGAAAATAAAAAATCTTCTAAAGTTTCACTTGCTGATTTTGAAAAACTAAAGCAATATGCAACTTCTAAAGGTGCAAAAAACCCTGCTGCATACGCTAATAAAATCATTCAAAACGGCAATACTGAAGAAATTTTAAAACAAATTGCAGAACCTGAAAGAATAAAAGAAAGCGCTCAAAGAAGAATTGCAGAAACAAAGCAACTAGCAGATAGCATTGCAGATAGAACTTTAGCTGCTCCACCAAGTGAAGAAGTAAAAGAACGTGCGCAAGCGCTAATTGCAAAGCTAAAGAATAAATTTTAATTTGAATTTATTTTAAAAATAGTACAGTTGGATAATGCCAATCGGGTGATGTGTGAATTTTTCAAAAGCACTATATTTATAGTGTTAAAAATTTGCACATTGACAATTGAATATTATAATTAAGCATAAACTTAACGGAGGGCTTTTATTCCCTCCGTTTTTAAAGTTAATATGTACTAAAGCATAATTTGAAGATATACCGAATTTTTGTATATAAAAATTGTCTGTGATTCTGTAACCTTTATGTTGACAAAGCTATCAGTATCACGGTTTAAAGGAAATAACATTTTTGAATTTTCTTCTTCAACATAATTGTAGTGAACTTCGCAGTATTCAGGGTAAACAACCACTTTGTTTATAAAGAATTTTATTAGGTTTTCGCAAAATTCTATTGATTTTATATCACCATTTTTAAAGCTTGATAACCAAAATATAATTTGTTCTTTTGTTAATTCACTTTGGCGTTTTTTGGAATTTTCAATTAAAAGTTGTTGTTCTATTTGCAATTCTCTTTCTTCAAGTTCTGCAATACGCTCAACCATTCTTTTTGAGGATGTACCATTTTCAATAGCATTCATTATGTTATTTATTTTGGTTTTTATATCGTTTAATTCAGCTTTATAAGTATCAATTAAGCTTTCGGCATCGTATTCCATTGCATTTAGTTTAACTATTTGTGATGCTATATTTTCTATGAAATCATCTTTTAAAATTATTTCAATGGTGTTTTTTAATACAAGATTTTCAATTAAATCTCTTTTGATTGATTTAGAAGTACAAGTAACGTTTCTTGTTTCTTTTTTAGCATTGCACCAATAATAGCAAGTAATGGCACGAGTTCTTTTATTTGTTATAGAGTATTTGCCACACATAGAAGTTCCGCAAATACCGCATTTAATTTTCCCTGAAAGCATATATTTATGCTTAGCTTTATGTTTTCCACCAATAAGCTTGTTTTCTTCAAGCTTTTTTTGTGCGGCATTAAAAGTTTCTAAATCAACTATGCAAGGAATTATTTCTTTGCTTTGTACTCCGTAACCTTCATATACGCCTGCATATTTTATATTTTTTAGAACGTGGTGTATTTTAGGTCGTGTCCAAACTTGGCCCACTTTTGTTTTTAGACCTGCATTGTTTAAGGTTCTTACTATTTCTGAGATTGATACGCCTTTTACATAATCGTAAAAGATTTTTTTAATTATTGGGGCTGTTTTTTCATCAATTTCATAATATTTGTTTTCATCAAGCTTGTAACCAAAAAGCACGTGACCGCTTGCGTGCTTGCCTTTTATAATACTTTCTTTCTTTCCTCTTATTGTTTTTTGAACAAAGTCTAAAGAATAGTATTCGGCTAAGCCTTCAAGCACCGATTCTAGTATTATTCCTTCATTACCTTCAGGAATATTCTCGGCCGCATACATAAGCTTTACATCATTATCACGGAGCATTTTTTTATAAATTGCAGAGTCTGTTTTATTTCTTGCAAATCGGTCTATTTTCCAAGTTATAACCACATCAAAATTATTAAATGCAGAATCATAAATCATTCTTCTAAAATTAGGTCTGGCGTCATCTTTGCCAGATAAGGCTCTATCGATATATTCTTTTACAACGGTTAAGCCTGCTTCTTCTGCTACTTTGTAGCAATCCCTTAATTGACCCTCAATGGATTGTTCTGTTTGCCCTGAGCTTGAATAACGGGCGTAAATAACGGCTCTATTCACATAGTCCACATCCTTTTCTTTTATTTGCGAGTTAAAAATTTAAAAGCAAAATTTAGTTTGCTGCTCGCTTATTTTTTAGAATTTTGTCTAAAATTTTCTAGAGAATTTTTTAAAAACGTTTTTTCTTCTTCAGTACAACGTGCAAAAAACGTTGTTGTATTATTTGAAGTTTTAGAGCCAGGCTTTCTTCCTGCGTTTATTCTCTTACCACCTTGCGCCACATAACCACTCCTTTCTAGGCAAGTGTATACTATCGCTTGAATAATTGCAAGCAGAAATTCAAGGAAATTGAAAATAAAAAAACAGGCTTATTGCCTGCTTTATTTTTGTTCAGGAAAAATAACTTTGTTAGCTTCTATTTTCCCTATTTCATTATTTGTATTGTTATAAACGGTATAAATATCTTTAGAAGTTCTTGCAACTTTTATTTCATCAGATTTTTTGTATGTTTTGCAATAATATTCGTTTTTGCATATTTTAACGTCAGTATTTACATATGCTGTTTCTATTTTTGGAACTAAAATAATATAAACTACAAGTGCGGCTATTATAAGAATTTTGAATTTTAAATCTAGTTTTTTGAAAAAGTGAAATGTAATAATGGTAGCAGTAATAAAAAAGCTTAAAAGAAATCCAATTAAACCACCATTAGTTTCTTGGCTTTCATTATTTCCATTTAAGGATTTTCTATAATATAAACCGTTGCGCCCAGCGTGTAAATGAGTTCCTTTTGGACCTTTGCTAATTCTAAAACCTTTAACACCGCCTGAAAGTCCTATTCCTGATTTAGAAAAATTAAGTCTGAAAAATTTACCTAATTTAAGACTATCTCTGAAAAAGAAACCCATTTTTTATCCTTTCATTTTTGAGTGAATTTTAAAATCTTTTGTATAGTTGTTTTTACATCGTTATCCGCATTACGATACTTTTTAATTAGTTCAAGTTCTTCTCTTTTTAGTTTATGATTTTGATTTATTTCAGGGAATAAATCCCCTAAGCTGATGTTATAAATAAGGCATAATTTGAATAAATCCATACAATTTGGTGGGTTTAAACCTCTTTCCCAGAAAGAAACCTGGCTTGGAGATTTCTTTATTAGTGTTGCAACATCACGCAATGAATAGCCTTTTTGTTCTCTAAAATGTTTTAAACGTTCAGGCAAAATAACATTGATTTCATCAATGCTTAAATTTCTCTTTTCTCTCAATCATAACAACATCCTTTCAGGGAATATTCTAACCAAAACTAATTAAAAATAAAAGACATGTTTAATAAATAAAACTGGAAATTAAATATTATTGACGAGAACATGTATGTGCATTTAAAATCAAACGTGTAAAATATTTAACGTGATGTTTTAATTTTTATTTTTTTGAAGAATGCGAACTATTCCAATAAGTGCTTGCAAATCTTCATTGGATAGGTCTTTTAAGGTATCAAATAATTTTTTTAAATCAGGATTTTCTTTTATAGCTAAGGCTATTGTTCCTGTTTGTTTGTCTAAATAAAATGGCTCAACACCACCTTCAAGACCCATTAAATCATCAATAGTACAATCAAAAGCTTTTGCTAATTGTTTTAAAGTTTTAAGAGTTGGGTCTTTTGTTTTTCCTGTGCATAATCGGCTAACTGTTGCAGAAGGCAAACCTGTTATTGCAGAAATATCGTCATTAGTTAAGTTGCATTTTTTCTTGTAATAAATAATTTTCATTTGTAATTCATTCATAGAAATCCCTCCAATGGTTAGATTATATGCGATTTGACATATATATATCAAGTTTTAATTTGTTCTTTTTTTGACAAAGACAAACAAAAAACAAAAAACACAATGTCAAAAAAAATATATGCTTGACAAGAAATTAAAAATGTATTAGATTATAAAACGACAAAGATGTTAATAAAATAACACAGTTAATAATTCTTTATTAAAGTCAATGTTATTTTATTGATATATAAAGAAGAGGTGATTAAATGTATAACAATTTAAAGGCTGAAATGGCAAGACGAGGTTTAATGTATAAAGACTTAGCACTTAAAATTGAGATGCCTTTTACCACTTTTTATAAGAAACTTCGAGGCGAAACAGATTTTACTGTTAGTGAAACTAAAAAAATAATTAGAGAACTTGGTAAAGACTCTAATGGTAATGATTTTACAGTAGAACATCTGTTTTTCATTAACGACTAGGAGGTAGCAGGAATGATTGATTTCAATTTAATTCCTAACATAGAAAAAATCCAACTTGCTAAATCTTTAATAGGACCAATAAACGAATATTATCGTGACCCATTAAGTATAGAAAAATTCCAAGTTTGGATTGATAAAAAGAATTAGTGACAGCACCGTTGCACATAGTGTTTCTGTATAAAACGGTAGAGGACCGTTAACCTCGGTAAAAATTAACGCAACAAATTGAACTTTGAAAATTTAATAGGTAAACATAAGGTTAAACAATAGTAAAAGACGGTTAATAACCAAACCTTATATCTTGTGATGTTGGAGTACTGGCATGGAGTTTAGCAAACAAAATGTTGCGCAAGCAGGGGAAAGGACTATAAACACAAGAACCATAAATGGAGGAAATTATAGAATTTTCATATTCGGATTTGCTGAGATTGTTAGTAGTAATCTTTTTTCCCTAATCTCAGCATTTCCGCAATGAGGGTTCAGGAGTTATGAGGATTTAGTATGGCAGAAAGAAGAATGTTTGCAAAAACAATAGTTTTATCTGATGCTTTTTTAGATATGCCATTATCAGCAAGATGCTTATATTTTACCCTTGGAATGTTCGCAGATGATGATGGCTTTGTTAATAATCCAAAAAGCATTATGCGCCAATGTGGAGCAAGCCAAGATGATATGAAAATTTTATTTGCTAAAAAATTTTTATTATCTTTTGAAACAGGCGTTATTGTTATAAAACATTGGAAAATAAACAACTATTTGCGAAGTGACCGATACAAAGAAACTACATTTACCGAAGAGAAAAAACAATTAGTTACCAAAAAAAATGGTGCTTATTCTTTTGGTATACCACATGGTATACCCAGTATAGGTAAGGATAGTATAGATAAGGTTAGTATAGATCATGTTGTTGTTATAGATGAAGAAGAAAAAAAAGAAGTTGAAGAAGAGGAACAACAACAAACAACAACGACAACAACTAAAAGCAAACGTTTCAAGAAACCAACTGTTGAAGAAATAAAAGCATATTGTGCTGAGAGAAAAAACGGCATAAATGCAGAATACTTCTATGACTATTACGAGTCTAAAGGTTGGCAGATTGGAAAAAACCCAATGAAAGACTGGCAGGCAGCAGTTAGAACGTGGGAAAGAAAAGATTTTAAAGGTGGTGTAATGAATGAGTCTATTTCAAGTAATAAACGAAATGATGACAAATTCGATAGAGAAAAAGGATGGTTCTAATAGCTTTATGAAAAAGGAAAAATTTTGTGAATTTTGCGGTGCAGAATTAACGCAAAAAACGTGGATTTACGATAATAAAACTCGTTATTTACCTGTTTATGATGATTGTGTTTGCGCTGAATATCAAGCAGAAAAAGCAAAATTAGAAGAATGGGCTAAAAAACAAGAAGAACACGAAAGAAAGCTTGAGCTTGAAAGAAAAAAGCAAGAAAAAATTAAAAGATTGTTAGGTAGTTCAGGCATGAGCGTAAGGGCTATGAATTGCAAGTTTGAAGGTTACCAAGTGACCTTACATAATCAAGAAGCAGTTAAAATTTGCAATGAGTATGTTTCTAATTTCAAGGACATAAAAAACCAAAAAAGAAACGGTTTATTTCTAGTTGGTAATTGTGGAGTTGGTAAATCTCACTTAGCTTATGCAACAGCGAATGCTTTAATTGAACAAGGAACTTCAGTAATTTGTATGACAATGATTGACTTACTTTTGAAGCTAAAAAGCAGTTATAATTCTTCAGAAGAAAATGAAGAAAAGATTTTAAAAGTCTATGAAGATTGTTCATTGCTTGTTATAGACGATTTAGGAAAAGAAAAGCTTACTGAATGGGCGCTTCAAATGGTTTATGCAATAATTGACCGCCGATACAATGCGTTAAAACCAATCATTGTAACAACCAATTACAACGCTGAAGAATTGGTTTCAAAGTTTACTATAGCTGGTGATAGTTCTACAGGTAAAGCGGTAATTGATAGGTTATTTGAAATGTGTCAGTACTTGCCTATTAAAGGGGATAGTTACAGAAAACGTTAAGGGGTGAAATAAATGTTAACTGTTGAAATAGTGGAGGTTGTTAGGCTTCGAGAGCAGATGCACAGGGTGCGTGAAATAAGAAACCTTGAAGCTGAAATTGATGTTATAAACGATAAACTAACTTCACCTGGTAGCATTAAATATACCGATATGCCAAAAAGTCAAAACCCTTTTGACAAACAAACAATGTTGTTAGCGCAAAAAATGGACAAAGAAAACAAGCTTAAAAGGCTTATAACAACAGCGCAAAAAGAAAAAGTAATTCTTGAAAACATAATAAACAGAATTAGCTTATTACCTGAAACAGGCAAAGGCCCAATGAATTCAATCTATCAAGATATTTTACGCTATAAATACTTGTATGATTACACTTGGAACGAAATTAACGAATTGCTTAACGGTAATGATGAAAACTTTATAAACGTGTGCGATTCTAAGCTTAGAAATTTGTACACTTGGAACGGACAGGCATTAAACAAATTTATAAAATGCCAAAAAGATATAAAACCCTCAAAATAGAGGGTTTTTTTAAATTTAAGAAAATGAAAGGATAATAAAATGAGTACTATTGAATCATATTGTTTATTTGTAATAGGCGGGTTAGTTGCCTATATTTTGTTGATAGTTTACTGCTATATGAACCAACGTTATGAATGCTGGTGCAGAAAAAGAGAAGCGCAACGCTTTTATAGAAAAAATATGTTTCGTCAAAGATGCAGAACTCATTATAACTATTTGCAAGCTTATTTTTATGGCTTAGCTATAAATAACCCAAGGCTTTTAGCAACAGACCTTGCTGCAAATTGCGTTGCTAAAATGTCAAGAAAAGATTTTATTTGAAACTATTCATATCCAAATATATTCTTGAGAGCGATTACTATTTAACATGGGAAAAGGGAACTGTCGCTCTCTTTTTTTTAAATTTACCTGAGTGCGGCAGGCATGTACATTAATAGTCTGAACGTATCCTTTCTTTTTGTATCCGCACTTTTTTTAGATTTGCTTTAGCGTGGAAAGCTTTTTCAACTCTTTAAATATTTAATTTTCCTCGAAATTATTAAAACCACGCTTTTTTTAAAATTTAACTCTGAGCGTGGCAGAGCTTCCGATAACTAACCGTATATTTCTCTTCTAAAGCATATCCACGCTTTCTTTAAACTTTTACCCTGAGCGTGGCAGGGTTTCTGATAAGTTACTTCATTTATCTCGTATTTTTAACCTAATCCCACGCTTTTCTTGAGAAATTTCAAGACGTTAATAAAGGAGTTTTATGGATTACGAAAATATAAAAGTGCCAATGACTTGTTCAGTTCCTTTAGGTTTACTGAAACAGTTTGATGAAGTGGCACGAGCAAAGAAAAGCAAGCGTTCAAGCTTAATAGTAAAGCTGATGAAGCTTTATATAGAAAAAAATTTTAATCAAAAAAATATTAAATAATTAATGAATTAATTTATTAATGAATGAATGAAATATGCGAAAACGGAACGTAAAAGAAGAATTGAATAAATACCCTTGCTATATGTATGAAGAGGGCAAATTAAGGCGAATTTCAGCGCCTACGCAATGGCACGGCTTGCACTTGCACCATTTTATAAGGACCCAATGGCAGCAGAATAACCCTGAAAAGTTTGCAGAAGTGGAACACTTACAAAAACTTATATTTCTACCACCACAAATGCACATGGAACTTCACGCAAGGCACAGTAAATTCAAAGAAAAATACGGTATTGAAATAGATGAATTGTTATTTAACTGGAAAGGTTACGATATGATTTCAGCTTCAAAAGCAAGAGAAAAAAGCGATGCAAACAGCATTGTTAGAAAAAGAGAAGATATTGAAAAACTTATAAATAAAGCTATTGATAAAGGCTTGTGTGCTTGCTTTGTTTCAGGTCAAGTTCCTGATGTTATTTGGGAAGAACTAATGAAAGCAGGTTATAGCTTGACTATGGATAAAACAGGCATGAGGATTAGTTGGTAGGAGGGTTTAAATGAATAATGACGAAATTAAAGACAGTTTAATTAATTTGAATGAAGAAGTTTCTGAATCAGAAATAAAAATAAAAATTTTGAATTTTAGTTCTAAAGATTGTGAGCCTTTGCAAATTACAAATTATGATGATGGTTTAGGTTCTTTATATGATAGCGAATTAGTGGAAAAAATCGCAAAGGTTATAAATGAACATTTGGAGCAGTAAAAATGAAAGATAGATTTAATTTTCGTGTTTGGAAGGGTAAAGAAAACAGAATGGTTTATGATGTAACTTACTTAAACCCTTTGTTTTTGGATGAAAGAATTAATAAAGAAAATGCGCATAATGTGCCTATGCAATGCACAGGCTTGAAAGATAAGAACGGCAAGCTGATATATGAAGCCGATATTGTTAATGTTCCTTGTTGCAATTTCATCATTAAATATTGCGATAACTGTAAATCTTTTCAATGCTTTTATAAAGATGATTGTTTTGCTTGTGAGGGCGATTATCATTGGTTTGAATTATTAGATGATTTAGAAAATTTAGAAGTAATCGGCAACATTTATGAAAATAAGGAGTTGTTAGATGAATAACTTTGAAAAAATAAAGAATATGACTATTGATGAAATGGTTAAATTTCTTGATGAAGGTTTTAGTTGTTTTGAATGTTCACGATATGAGTTAAGACCTCAAAAGTGTACACAAGAAAATTGTGATAATGCTTGTAAACAATGGCTATTAACGGAGTGTTGGTGATGAGAACTGAAGAAGAGATTAGAAACCAAATTGAAATATATACAAGGCTCAAAGACAAGAGTGCAATATTTACAAGTGAATTTGAGCTGGCATGTGGCGCAATTCATGCTCTTAGATGGGTGTTAAACGAGGTGAACAATGAAAATTACAAAATATTATTGTGATTGCTGCAACAAAGAAGCAGAAGTTAGAAATTATCAACTGAGTTTATTAAGTATTGATAAAAACGGATCTTCCTATACAAACAATTTTAAAGCTGAACTCTGCAAGGACTGTATTAATAAAATATCAAGTGAAATAAAAGAAGTAGTAAAAAAATATAATTTATAAACGAGGTTACAATGGCAGATAAATACTTAGTAATTTTTACAAATAAAGAAACAGGCAAATATGACCATTTCGATTTGTACCCTAAAGATGTATGCACAGAAGAAGAATTAAAAAATAAAATAATTGCGTTTAATCAAAACAATTTTAATTTAAAAGCAGAATGGCATAATAATGATATTTTTACAGATTTTGTAGAAGATATATCAAGTGTTGAACAAAAGAAAAATCTAATGAGAAATTTACAAAATATTTTAAACAATTTAGATACAACAGTTAGTGAACTTGAAAGTTGGAAAGACTCTATTCAAGAAATGTTAGAGGATGCAGACAATGACAGATAAAATTTTATGGATAAATAGAATAACAGCAATTATTTTTTTCTTTATAGGAGTTTACATTTGCGAAAAGTTCAAAATTACTCCTGCGTGGTGTTTTACATTCGCTATTTTTTGGCTGATATTTATGAATTTTGTATTTGCAATAATTGAGGAATTAATTAAATGAAAGTAAAATGCTTGCATAATGGTAAAATTTATCAAATTAAAAAAGAAGAAGACCATTTTTATATTGTAGAAGGTTCTACTCTTTTCATTCCTATAAAATTACACAAAGATAATTGTTTAATAGTTGACGAAGAAACTGAACTAACGAGGATAATTTAAAATGACAGATAAAAAAGCAGAATGTAGATGCTTAGATTGTCATTATTATGTAGGAACAAAATATCATAAACAATTAATGCGTATATTTTGGAGGATTTCAAGATATTTATTAACAAAATTAAGTATTCCAGACATTCACGATTTAGAAAATGAGATTGTTGAATTAGAAAAAATTTATGAGGAAGAAACAAAATGACTGAAAAAGAAATAATAGATATAACTCAATGTAAATTTAATACATTTGATGGTGGTAATACTCAAAGAACAATTTGCACATTGGACAATTGCTTTTGTGACTCTTTAAGAGATTCGGACTGCTACTACAAGCAGTTGAAACGCAAAGAGGAACAACTCAAACGCTATGAAAACGAATACGAAGGCTTTGCAGTTAAATATACAGATATGGAAATAGCACTCAAACGCAAAATGGAAGAATGCGACAAACTTAAAAAAGAAATTGATATAACAAATTGTGCCAATATTGAACTGTCTTTAGAGTTAAAGAAATACCAAAATGCAATAGACAAAATAGATGAAATTGCAGATAACAATTGCGAAATTTCAGAAATGGAACAGATTTTAATGATAATTGGGGGGTTAGATGAGTAGAAAATATAATACCTGTTGGAATTGTGGCGAAGAACTAACCTTTGAGCAACTTTATTACACTCCTGGAATAATGGCAACTATTAGAACGTGTCCTCATTGTAAAGCCGAGTATGTGGTGCATACAGATACTTTTACATATACAAAAGAGCCAACACCTATTGATAGAATGTGGTTAAAAAAAGAAGAGGTGCTAGATGATTAGTCAAGATTTCTTAAAAGAAAGAGGTTTTTATATTGACACTGATTCAGAGTGGTATAAAAGCAAAGAGAGAGAAGAATGGATAAATGGTATTTTAGCCAAGTGTAATACAAACTGTAAGTATTTTAGCAACGCAATTACTATTGATGCTTGTAGGTTGTATGACCCTTACGACCCTAAATGCGTTGTTAAAAATGGAACTTGTCATTCTAATCCCAATTGTCCATTTAAGCGAGGTGTATGATGCTAACATTTAACCTAAAAAAAGAGTGGTTTGAAAAAATAAAATCAGGCGAAAAAACTCACGAGTATAGAAAAATAAAACCTTATTGGGATAAAAGACTTTATAAACTATGGCAAAAATATAAAGGCAAAGTTCCTTGTTGTTTTGCTTGTGGTTATCCTAAAAAGGATGATAAAGAAAAAAGAATATATGGTTATATAACTAAAATTACTTCAGTATATGGGCGCCATACTGATTTGAAGATAGAAGAGCCTGTATTTGACATAGAATTTGAATTGATAAAAGAGTAAAAGAAAAAATAAATTTAACAGGATATAGGAAGATATGTTATATTTCTTCCTTTTCTTTATGTGTAAAATTTGTATTAATAGAAAGTGGTAAGAAAATGGAATTTAAAACAACTGCACGAGGTTTTGCATATTATGAATTTAAAGATTTTTATGGTGAAACTTGTTCTTTACAAAAAAGTAGTTTAGCAACAGAAGATTGTATTTGGCTTGGATTAGATAAACCTGATATACAAGAATTTTTTAATGCGCCATTATTAAAGGGCATGACTTCTAAATGGCTTAAAATAAATCCTGAAGATTTAAAACACGCACCAGAAAATACTATGCATATTTTTTCAAGAATGCATTTAAGTCGTGAACAGGTTAAAAAATTATTGCCAATTTTACAACGTTTTGTTGATACAGGTGAAATTGAAGAGGATTAAAATGAAAGAAAAAGCAATTATATGCGATATTGACGGAGTTATATTAGATAGCTCGGAAGTATTTAAAAAAATTGATGAGTACGGGCTTACGGGTGATGCCAAGTGGGAATGCTTCGACAGGAATGCGAACGGTCCATGTGTTTTCTCTAATAAAAGAATGATTGAAATAATACATAATTTTTATGAAAAAGGATATAAAATCATTTTTCTTTCTGCAAGAAGCGAAAGAATAGAAAAAGAAACAGCTCACAGGCTTTTACAAGAGTTTTTATATTATGCAAAAAGAGCCTTCAATATATTTGATTTTGAATTGCTCATGCGCCCTGAAGGCAATTATTCACCTTCAGCAGAAGTTAAAGAAAAGCATTTAAAAGAATTAAAAGAAAAATATGATATTCTTTGTGCTTTTGATGATGATGAATCGAACTGCGAAATGTTCAGAAGAAATAATATATTAACCTTTAAAGTTTTAGGTGGAAAACCTGCACCAATAAACAAAAATAAAATATGGTGTGATGCAATAGATTGTGCAACGTGCGGTGTTGCCGATTGCCCTATTTTAGAATTATCAGCATTAAAAAGGGATTATGCCGATTGTGAGCGTGAATATAACCGAATGGTGCAGCAGTACAACGCTGTTATTAAGCAGAATGAGGAATTACAAAGCGCATTAAATCAAAAATGCAAAGATTGCGATTCAGAAGCACGTTTAAAGCTTGCAGAAAAAGACTTTGAAGAAATAGCAAAAGGTTAACCCTCTTTATTGTACGGCGCTTGAACTGACTTCTTAAACTGTTTGAAAATCCGATAAGACCGAGCGCCCTTATCGGTGGGGGTTTTTAAAATAAAGGAATTAAAATGAAATATAATTACACAAGGACCAAGAGCAACTACATGACACCGCCTGAGTTGTTAGAAATGGCTTTAACTACAAAACAAAGAGATTTTTTTGATTTGGATGTTTGCTGCACAACGGAAAATATACCTGCAATTCATTTTTATAAAGACGGCGAAAAAGACGGATTAGCTGAACCGTGGCGAAATTTGAACTGGTGCAATCCGCCGTTTGAAGAGTGCGCAAAATGGGTTAAGAAAGCATATCAAGAGCAGCAGGAAGGGAAAGAAACCGTTATGCTGATACCTGTAAGGACTGAAACAGCATATTGGCATGATTTTATTTTAAACAATCCAAAAGTAAAAATAGAATGGTTGCGCAAAGGTTATTCTTTCATAAATCCTGAAGATAACAAACCAATGGGAATATTTAAGAACGCTTTGGCGCTAGTGTATTTTAACAAGGAGTAAAAATGAGTGATATAAATACAGTTAATATTTCAGGCAGATTGGGTGCAGACCCTATAATAAAATATTTTGAATCAGGAAGTGTAAACGCTGAAATTTCTATTGCAGTTAATAAATACAATTCAAAAGAAAGAAAAGAAACGGTTACTTGGCACGTTGCACGGGCATGGGGAAAGAGAGCAGAATACATAGGTGAATATGCAAAGTCAGGTGATGCTGTTATTATTACAGGTTCATTAGAAAAAGATGTTTATAAAGACAAAGAAGGAAAAACAAGAGCGAATTCTTATATTTTGATTTCTCAAATAAAAACTTTACCAAGAAAAGAAGAAAAATAATCAAGTTTTGCTCAAAATTTGTATATGTGATTTTTTAAAAGTCGAGTATATAAAATGGATATATTGAGTTGTACGGAAAAACCGAACAACTGAAAAATTTTATTCAAAAAAGCCACATTTAAGTGGCTTAAATTTTTCTTTTTCAGAAAATCTTTGAATAAATCTATTTTAAAAAGCTTCTTACATAATTTTTATTACTGCTATATATCGACAAGCTATAAAATAATGTATTTTTAAAATCTCCGTATTTTTTACGGAGAAAAATTAAATAATCTCCGTAAAAATTAGCCCTCAATTTCTTTTAATAAGAATTTTTCTTTTTCGCTTATTGAATTACCTTCAGCTTCTCTTTCAGCGATATTTTCTTTAAACGTTTCTTTTGTTTCAATAATAATTGTTTTTCCACAATATTTTAAAACCCTTTTATCATCTGAAAATGTAGCTTTATGTAATGTTAAATTATGATTTAAATCATATTCATATACTACACAATTAAAATCTTTTTCAATATTTTCAAGCTTTTTAATTAGTTCTTCAGTTGATAAAGATTTTAAAATTTTATATTCAACACAAAGTCCTTTACAGCTCATTACATTAATAAGCATATCCAATATTTCTTCTTTATCATTAATATTATTTATCATGTATTTACCTGCAATTAGTGTGTAATTTTTCATTTTATATCCTTTCATTTTTTTTAAATTTTATTAATTAATTTTCATTTTTTGCTCTAAAATCATCAAGGCATTTTTCTAAATATTCTTTTTCCTCACGAGTTAAAGCTTTTGTAAAATAAAATGTCTTATTTGATTTTGGTTTTTTGCTTGTTGCTCCTTTTGGGCGACCGCCACCACGCCAACCGCCACGTCCTGTTCCTGAACCTTTAACGTATTCTTCTGTCATGGTTTTCCTTTCTATTTAGGAGGCTTGAAAAATGTAAAATATCGGTTATACTGTTAGTAGGGAATGGGGGAATTTCTTCCCCCAAGTTAGGCTTAATCGTCCTTTCTGCTTAGAACTAGAAGTATTGCCAGTACCATTAGCTCTTCTGCCGTTAGGTCTTTTAAGTCTACCCTGACCGAGATTTTCATCTTAAGCCTCCTATTGGTTACGCAATTAAAACTTATTAATTGCTCTACTCTTTTATTATAGCACTATATAGTTAAAACCACAAGTAAATAAAACAATAAAAACACTATAATTTTACAATTGTTTACATTGTTAATTGCACAAGTAAAATAAACTATTTGTAAAAATATTTAAAGCCTTGTAACCTTTTAATTTATTGGGTAAACAAGGCTTTTTATTTTTTAAATAAAGGCTTGAACTAATAATATTGAACGCTAATATTATTCTCAGCTTGTATTAGTTTTAAATTGAAACGAAAGGGGAAAATATGTCAATAAATGCACTAATTAACGAGTTAAAAGAAAACAATGAAGATTTTGAATTTTATCCGACAACGAATGAAATGCTTGAAGTTATTGTTCCATATTTGGATGATGAAATTGTTTTAGATATTGGCTGCGGAACCTGTAAATTTAAAAAATATATGGAAAATTGGGCTAGTGAAGAAACAAGAATTTATAATCAAAGAGAGGATAGAAAAGAAAAAGAAGCGTTGCTTCGTGGTGAAAAATATTATAAAAATTATAAAAGTGAAAGTCGTTTTAGAAAAATAAAAAAATATTATGTTATAGAAAAAAGTAGAGTTTTATTAAAAAAATTGGATGAAGATACAATTTGTTTGGGTACGAATTTTAATGAAACAATGCTTATTGATAAAAAAGTTTCTACAATATTTTGTAATCCACCATATTCTGAATTTGAAGAATGGACAAAAAAAATAATTTCAGAAGGCAATTATAAACAGGCTTTCTTGGTTATTCCTCAACGCTGGAAAGATGATATTTATATAAATAACTTGTTAAAAAGATATGATACAACTGTTGATGTATTGGGTTCGTTTGACTTTTTGGATGCGGAAAGACGTGCAAGAGCTAAAGTTGATGTATTGAGGTTGCGAAAAACTAAGTATATAAATAAATCTTATAGTGTTGATGCTATGCCTGATTTTGAAGAAGATGCATTTAATATATGGTTTAATGATACTTTTGGGCTTGAAAACAAAGAAAAAAATAACAAAGTTGAAAGAGAGTATGAAAGAAATAGAAGAATTGAAGAAGAAAAAACTGCTGCAATAAAAAATGCTTTAGTAAGTTCTGAAGATAGCAAAGCTAAAATCTTAGTAGATTTATACAATGAAGAATATAATAAATTGATAAATAATTTAAAGCTTATAATGCAATTAGATGATGAAGTTTTAGAAACTTTTGGTTTTAGTGTTGCAAAAGTAAAAGAGGGGCTAAAAGTACAAATAAAAGGATTGAAAATAATTTATTGGAACATGGTTTTTGATGAATTTAAAGAAATTACATCTAGATTGACATCAAAAACAAGAAATAAATTGAAAGAAACTTTTACAGAATTGCAAACGATAGATTTTAATATTGAAAATATTTATGCAATGATTCTTTGGGTTATAAAAAATGCAAACAAATATTATAATTCGCAGCTTATAGATTTCTTTAAAGATTTATCAGAAGAAGAAAATGTAAAACCATATAAATCTAATCAAAGATTATTTGAAAATGATGGTTATAGATGGAATTATAAACGAGATGAAAAAAGAGATTATGTTCTTGATTATAGAATAATAATGAGCAATCCTTTTAGAATATCATGGAGCGGAAAATTAGAAACAGATAGCTATGATAGCGATAGAACATTGTTAGATATATTTACAATTGCTAAAAATTTAGGCTTTGAACCTTTAAGTATAATAAAACCAAAAGATTTTGGTGAGAAGTGTTATATTTATTTGCGAAAAGGTACAGATGTATTTATGGAATATAAAGTCTATAAAAATGGTAATATGCATGTGAAATTTAATAAAGAATTTACAAAAGCCTTAAATGTAGAAGTATCAAGATTGTTAGGTTGGATAAGATGTAAAGAAGATATTGCAAGAGAATTTCCTGAAGAAATTGCAAAAGGTGCGGAAAAATATTTTAAAAGTAATTATATTTTATTAGAAAATAACAGTAATTTATTATTACTTACATCAAGCGCAACTTAAATATATTATGAAAATTAAAGCCTTGTAACCCTTGTTTTTCTTGGGTTACAGGGCTTATTTTTTTTTATGTTTTTTATCTTTCATTGACATTCACTATCTTTCACTATCTTTCACCATGTTTCACTAACCTTCACCAACTTTCATTGCAATTCACTAACTTTATGGTTTATATTTAAAATGTCAAAAATCTGATGAATATTTTTATCTATCTATTAAACCGTTGAAACTTTCAGCGGTTTTTGTTTTGGAGGCATAGCATGGCAAAACTTACTCCGTATATTGATTTAAAAGATGTTCAAGAAAAATTTGAAAACTTTGCAAAAGCTGTTAATCAGCCCTCACCTGTTTTTGAAAGAACTTTAAAAGATATGAGTTCACGTGCACCTGGCAAGGTAGCCGATGCGGTTCGTTCTGTTTATAACATTAAAAAAAATGAAATAACATGCAAAAAAGGCTTTTCAAAAACTTCAGCAGGAACTATTAGTGCAAAAGGAAGTGAACTTGCAAAGTTTGAATTGCGTTATGAGGGTAGAGTTTTAACGCCGTTGCATTTTGGAATGACTCCCAAAAAAAGACCTGAAAAAAAGAAATATAAAGTTTCAGCAAAAATTAAAAAAGAGAAAAAACAATTCATCGCACCTGATGGTGGCGGTGTTTTTCTTGCGCCTGCTGCTAAGTCAAGCTCAACAGTAATTGCTTGGCTTAGAGAAACTAAAGAAAGGTATGACATATCACCAATTAAAACACTTTCTTTACCTCAAATGGTTGATAACACAGATGTTAGAGAAGTAATTGGCGCTGAACTTGGTGAACTTTTAGAAAAAAGGTTTAATTATCATTTAAACCGCCATTTAGACAAAGTTGTAAAGTAAGAGAGGAAAGTTTTATGAAAGGAAAACTTACCGTTAATGAGCTATTCGCTGGAATAGGCTCACAAAGAAAAGCGCTTGAGCGTTTAGGAATTGAACATGAAGTTGTAGGGATTGCTGAAATCGACAAATACGCAATTCAATCTTATGAAGCTATATTTGGCGAAACATACAATTACGGCGATATTTCAAAGGTTGAGCGTTTAAATTATGCCGATTTATGGACATACTCCTTCCCTTGCCAAGATATATCAGTAGCAGGCAACCAAAAAGGCATAAATTCAGAAACTCGCTCAGGGCTTTTGTATCAAGTGCAAAGGCTCTTGGAAGTAGCCAAAGAAGAAGGAACGCTTCCAAAATATTTGCTTTTAGAAAATGTTAAAAATTTAGTTGGTAAAAAGTTTAAAAGTCAGTTTGATAACTGGCTTTTTTGTTTGGAACAATTAGGTTATGACAACTATTGGCAAGTACTGAATGCGAAAAATTACGGCATACCTCAAAACCGTGAGCGTGTTTTTGTTATTAGCATACGCAAAGATTTGAATGAAACATTTGAATTTCCAAAGGGTAAAGAATTAACAAAAAGGCTTGCAGATGTTTTGGAAGATGAAGTTGATGAGAAATTTTATTTAAGTGATGAAAAGGTTGTTGACTTGATTAAATCATTGGAAAACAAAGATTTTTCATTAGAAGCAAAAGAAAAAATTGTTTGTGAACAAAGATGTGATGAAGGTTTGAGATTTTTTAAAGGCGATGTTGTTGGAGCATTAAGAACAATAGATGCTTGTGGTGATAAAAGAGTTGTTGAAACACCTTGTATTGGCGCAAGTAGAGGAAGAAACCCTGAAAATCCTAGTGATAGAACAGTAGGTGCACCAACTGAACAAAGACTTGAAATAAACACGCAAGGCACTTCTAACACAATAACAACGGTTCAAAAAGATAATTATGTTGTGGAAGCCAAAATAAAAACAGTTGGAAATTATATGAAAACTGAAAGTTTTGGTGGCAATCCACAATGTGGCAGAGTTTACGATGCAGACGGCATAAGCCCTACATTAAACACAATGCAAGGTGGCGATAGACAACCTAAAATAATTGATATTAGTTATTTGAGAATGGAAGGTAAATTTAGAAAATATACTGAAATTGCGCCAACGCTTAACGCTAGGGATTATAAAGAGCCTAGACTTGTTTTAGAGTCTAATAATATAAGAATTAGAAAACTTACACCGCTTGAATGTTGGAGATTGATGGGCTTTGATGATGAGGATTTCAAAAAGGCTGAAGCAAGTGGAGTTTCAAATACTCAGCTTTACAAGCAAGCAGGTAATTCAATAGTTGTAAATGTTTTAGAGAAAATATTTAAAAATTTATTTTAAGAGGATTAAAATGAGCGAAATAAAAGTATTTTGCTGTTATGACAAAATGGTCGACATAGCAGAATTAATTGAAAATCCTAGAAATCCTAATAAACACCCTGAAGAACAATTAAAAATTTTAGCTAAAGTTATAAAGCAAAACGGTTGGAGGCAACCAATCACAGTTTCAAAGCTATCAGGATTTATTGTTAAAGGTCATGGGCGTTTGCAAGCAGCAAAACTGTTAGGTTGCGAAAAAGTTCCTGTTGACTATCAAGAATATGAAAATGAAAGCTTAGAATATGCTGATTTAATGGCTGATAACAGAATCGCTGAGCTTTCAGAAATGGATAATAAAAAGCTCTTAGAATTGTTTCAAGAGTTTGATGTTGGCGAGGTTGATTTTGATTTATCAGGCTATACAGAAGAATTTTATAAAGAATTAGCAGCAGCTTTTGATGAATATGAAGGCCCAAAAATAAAAGATTGTGAAGATGAAATGTCAGATGTTGAAGACGGCGAAAATAAAAAATTAATATGCCCTTGTTGTGGACATATAAACGAAAAGAAAGCATTTAAAACTTGTTAAAAATCCTAAGAATGTTTTAAAAAATATGTATGAAAGAAGTGGTTATGTGATTGAAATAAATTAGATAAGGCCCGTCACTTTATTGGTGATGTGGCTGTTTATTGTGCGTATGATGAAATTGTTAAAACTGAAGAATTAAAGGAAAATCCTAAAAATCCTAATACTCATCCAAAAGAACAAATAGACTTGCTTGCTGAAGTTATTAAAAAAACAGGTTGGCGAGCTTCAATAACTGTTTCAACTCTTTCAGGTTTTATTGTTAAAGGTCATGGGCGTTTACAAGCTGCAAAGGCAGCAGGATTTAAAGAAGTTCCTGTTGAATATCAAAACTTTAAAGATGAAGAAGAAGAAATTGCAGCGCTTTTAGCTGATAATAAAATCGCTGAATTTGCTGAAATCGACGATGAAAAATTAAAAGAAATATTTAATGAGTTTGATTTTGAGGATTTAGATTTAACAGGTTATTCACAAAACGAATTTGATGAATTAACAGAGGTTTTTGAAGGTATTATTGAAAGTGAATTGGAAAAAGTGAGGTTAAATGATTTGTATATTACATCACCTTTTTCTGTTTTAAATACAAAAACTAAGGAATGGCAAGAAAGAAAAAAGTTTTGGATTGATTATGGTATAAAATCAGAAATTGGAAGAGATGACAATTTATTATTTACTTCTCTATCTGCTTCTGTTCCTGATTATTATATTCAAAAGGAAAAAATAGAACAAAAACTTGGGCGAAAATTAAATAATAGTGAGTTTGAAGAGAAATATTTAGACAAGAGTCGAATATTGCCACAAACATCAATATTTGACCCTGTACTTTGTGAAATCGCTTATTGTTGGTTTTCTGCTAAAAATGATAAGGTTATAGACCCTTTTGCAGGTGGAAGTGTAAGGGGTATTGTAGCAAGCGAATTAGGAAGAAATTATACAGGCTTAGAATTAAGAGCTGAGCAAGTTGAAGCGAATATTGAAAATGCTAAAGAAATATGCAATCATTGTGTTCCTGAATGGATTATTGGCGATAGCAACAAAACGCTTGATAGTATTGAAAATAATAGTTATGACATGTGCTTATCTTGTCCGCCATACGCTGATTTAGAAGTTTATAGTGATGATGCAGCAGATTTGTCAAATATGGAATATCCTGATTTTATAAGCGTGTATCAAAGTATAATTAGTAAGTTGTTTAATAAATTAAAAGATAATACCTTTGTTGTTTGGGTTGTAGGTGAAGTTAGAGATAAAAACGGAAACTATTATAACTTTTTGGGTGATACAATTAAATGTTTTTTAAATGCAGGATTTAACTATTATAATGAGATTGTTCTTGAAACTGTAATTGGTAGTGCTGCACTTAGAGCAGGAAGGCCGTTTAAGACAGCTCGGAAAGTTGCAAAGGTTCATCAAAATGTTTTAGTGTTCTGCAAAGGTGATGGAAAAAAAGCAGCTGAAAGACTTGGCAAAGTAGAAATAAAAGAAATAATAGACGAGGACTTGATAAGTTAAAAATGAGCGCTAATCTTAAAATGTAGATGTTTTAAAAGGTGGCTCAGCAATGATTAACATGAATTATAGAAACAAAATAAATGAAATAAAAATTAAACTTATAACAGGAAAGATTGATTATTACAAAGCAAAAGAAGAAGCACAACCTATTATAGATGAAATGAATTTAAAAGGTAAAGAGATAGCAAAGAAATATAATCAAAAATATAAACCTTTTACATTTTCATCATTAATGAGATAAAAGAAAAACTCAATAGGTACTTTCAGCAAGAAAAACCACTTTGAAAACCTGGATAAGTAAATTAATCCCCC
>JAEIGA010000735.1_pt1 | contig 48572 bp, 21 predicted proteins | sample 9270691 | NCBI WGS metagenome assembly JAEIGA01 (sample SAMN17057246, study PRJNA624740) | gut metagenome | biome: biome; isolation source: fecal sample | host: Bos grunniens | place: China: Xizang | collected 2019 | reverse complement strand
TAATTTATTAACTAATTAAAAAATTACTATTATGTCTGAAGTAGCAAACAAAGTAAAAGAGATTATCGTTGAAAAACTTGGTGTTGAAGCAAGCGAAGTAACTGAAGCAGCTAGCTTTACTAACGATCTTGGTGCTGACTCATTGGATACTGTAGAATTGATTATGGAATTCGAACGCGAATTTGACATCCAAATCGCTGAAGAAGACGCTGAAAAAATCACTACTGTAGGTGAAGCTATCGCTCACATCGAAGCAGCAAAAGCTTAATCTCTTGAATTTTTTATAGTAACTTAGTATCAAGTAACGAGTAACGAGAAATTATGATTCTTTCTTGCTACTCGTTACTCGCTACTATCAATCTATTTGCTATTTTTATGGAATTAAAACGTGTTGTTGTTACAGGTATGGGAGCTATTACTCCTATTGGTAATTCAGTCGAAGAAGTATGGAATAATGCTTTGAATGGTGTTAGCGGAGCTGCTCTTATTACTCATTTTGATACTGAAAAATTTAAAACTAAATTTGCGTGTGAAGTAAAAGGCTTCAATGCTGCAGATTATATTGATGCAAAAGAGGCTCGTAAAATGGACCTCTATTGTCAATATGCTATCGCTGCTGCTAAGCAAGCGATGGAAGATTCTAAAATTGATTTAGAAAAAGCGAACCTTGATCGTATTGGTGTTATTTATGGTGTGGGTATTGGTGGTCTTCGTACTTTTGAAGAGGAGTATGGCTATTATGAACGTACTAAAGAGAATGGTCCTAAATTCAACCCATTTTTCATTCCTAAAATGATTTCTGACATCTCTGTTGGTCATATTTCAATCATGTTTGGGTTGCGTGGTCCTAACTTCGTTACAACTTCGGCTTGCGCATCTTCTACTAATGCTCTTATTGATGCATTCAATTATATTCGTTTGGGTAAAGCCGATGCCATCATCGCAGGAGGTGCCGAAGCTGCTGTTACCGTAGGTGGTGTTGCTGGTTTCTCTGCTATGCGCGCAATCTCTACTCGTAACGATGACCCTCAAGGTGCATCTCGTCCATTCTCTAAGAGTCGTGATGGTTTCGTGCTTGGCGAAGGTGGTGCTGCTCTTATTCTTGAAGAGTATGAACATGCTGTTGCTCGTGGTGCCCATATCTACGCCGAAATGGTAGGTGGAGGCCTTAGTGCCGATGCTCATCACATGACAGCTCCTCACCCAGAAGGTCATGGTGCTTACATGGTTATGAAAAATGCCATCGAAGATGCTGAACTTTCTATCAATGATATTGATTATATTAACGTGCATGGTACTTCAACTCCTCTTGGTGATATCTCTGAAGTGAAAGCAATCAAAAAACTCTTTGGTGAGCACGCTTATGAGTTGAATATCTCATCTACTAAATCTATGACAGGTCACCTACTCGGTGCTGCTGGTGCTGTTGAAGCTATGCTCACAGTTCTTGCTGTTGCAAATGATACTGTGCCTCCAACAATCAACTTCCATGAAGGTGATGAAGACCCTGAAATAGATTATAAACTAAATCTTACATTTAATAAAGCACAAAAACGCCCTATTCGTGCTGCCTTGTCGAATACATTCGGTTTTGGTGGTCACAATGCGAGTGTAGTGTTCAAAAAGATCTAAAGTAATAAGGCGGAAAGACAAGAGTTGATTCTTGTTATTTGCTACTCGCTACTAAGAATCTAAAATAAGCATTTGGTTTTGCTCTGTTTCACAGAACAAAGTCAGATGCTTATTCTTTTTTATAAAAATATTTTATAAATTCTCAATTCTCAATTCTCAATTCTCAATTCTCAATTCTCAAATGGCTCTTATAAAACCCCTCAGAGGATTTACTCCTCAAATAGGTAAAGATTGTTTTCTTGCCGAGAATGCAACAATTATTGGAGACACAGTGATTGGCAATGGTTGCAGTATTTGGTTTAATGCTGTATTGCGTGGCGACGTTAATTCTATTCGTATTGGCAATCATGTTAATATTCAAGATGGTGCAGTGCTTCATACTCTCTATCAAAAATCTACAATTGAGATAGGTGATTATGTAAGTGTAGGTCACAACGTAACTATCCATGGTGCTAAAATCGAAGATTATGCCCTTATCGGTATGGGAGCTACAGTGCTCGATGGTGCTGTTGTTGGTGCAGGTGCTATTATTGCGGCTAATGCTTTGGTTTTGAGTGGTACTATTGTGCCACCTAACACTATTTGGGCAGGCGTGCCAGCAAAACAAGTCAAAGAAGTAGCTCCAGAACAAGCTAAAGAAATCAACCAAAAAATTGCGCATAACTATGCAATGTACGCAAGTTGGTACAATGAATAGATAACAGATTACAGATAACATATACGAGTGAAGCGAGAAAAGTCTAAATATCTCGCTACTCGCTACTAAAATTCTATATTATGGTAAAGCATATTGTATGTTTCAAATTGGCTGAACCTACAGCTAAATTGATTGAAGAGACTAAAAATGTATTGTTGTCAATGCGTGGCAAAGTGCCTTCTGCATTAGACATTCAAGTGAATTGCGATGAGTTGCACTCTGCACGTTCGTATGATATCATACTTGAAGTGTTGGTCGAAGACTGGGCTGCACTCGATGTATATCAACAAGATATGTATCACTGCAATATCGTGAAAAAACATATGCATGCAGTAGCACAAAGTAGTATTGCGCTTGACTTTTTGGTTAAGGAATAAGGAATAGGGAGTAGGGAGTAAGGATTTTATTTATGAGGAATTTTCAATTTCTACTATTCTTCTTTCTTTTATTGTCATCTTGCGGTTTTATGCCAAATAAGACACAAGAGACGAAGTCGGTTATTCGTGAAGTGCCAACATTTAATGCAGATAGTGCTTATCAATATGTGAAAGCGCAATGCGATTTTGGACCTCGTGTACCTAGCACAGAGGCCCACTCTGCTTGTCTTGCCTATTTTGTTGAACAATTTGAAGTTTTCAATGCCGATACTGTGATTGTTCAAGAGGGAGAAATGACTATTTATGACGGTACTAAAAAGCCTGTTCGCAATGTGGTGGCATCGTACGGTTTGGGTAAACCTAATCGTGTGATGATTTGTGCTCATTGGGATTCTCGTCCGTTTGCTGACAATGATATAAATCCCGACAATCGTCGTAAGCCTATCGTTGGAGCTAACGACGGAGCAAGTGGTGTGGGGGTAATATTAGAGTTGGCTCGTCAGTTGGGAATGAAAGATGCTGCGATGGGAGTTGACTTGATATTGTTTGACCTTGAGGATTGGGGTGCGCCTGATTGGGAACAATCTAAACTTGCCGATGGTGGTTGGGCTTTGGGTTCGAAATATTGGGCTTCACATCCTCATATTCCAGGTTATCAAGCGCAGTTTGCTATATTGCTTGATATGGTAGGTGGGCGAGGAGCTCAGTTCTATCGTGAATATTTCTCAGAGCAATATGCTGGTTGGGTCGTTGATCGTGTGTGGAATAAGGCTGCTGATTTAGGTTTAGGTCATCTCTTTGTTAATCAGCGTGGAGGTGGTGTTACAGACGACCATATCAATGTCATTCGTGCAGGTATTCCATGTATAGATATTATTCATTTTCAAGCCGACACCGAGTCAAGTTTTGGTGATTATTGGCATACTCATAATGACGATATGCGCAATATCGACCTTGTTACGTTGGATGCCGTAGGACGAGTGTTGATGGAGGTGGTTTATTAAGGAATAAGGAATAGGGAATAAGGAGTTATGTTACAAAATCATTTAAAACCTAATTGCATAGAAGTTGGCGTAGATGAGGCAGGGCGAGGTTGTCTTGCTGGAGATGTCTATGCCGCTGCGGTAATTTTGCCTGAAGGGTTTTGTAATGATTTGTTGAATGATAGTAAGCAATTGACAGAAAAACAACGCAATGAATTGCGTACTATCATTGAACGTGAGGCTGTTGCTTGGGCTGTAGGGGTGGTAACTGCCAAAGAAATTGATGAAATAAATATCTTAAATGCAAGTATTTTGGCTATGCATCGAGCTTTGGAGCAAGTGGAGAAAAAGCTAAAATTCGACCATATTATTATTGATGGAAACCGATTTAAACCATATAAGAAAGTAGAATATCAGACTGTTGTGAAGGGCGATGGCAAATATATGTCAATAGCAGCGGCATCGGTATTGGCAAAGACGCACCGTGATGAGTATATGTGCCGATTGCACCAAGAATTCCCTCAGTATGATTGGAAAGGAAACAAAGGCTATCCAACAAAAAAACATCGTTTGGCAATAGAGCAATATGGCACTACGCCGTATCATCGTATGACATTTCGCTTGTTGGATACACAACAAACATTAAATTTTGATTTTGAATAGTAGAGACGCAATATTTTGCGTCTCAGATAGATTTTTGGTATGAATAAGCAAGTAAAAAAAGTACAAGACACGAGATACGATACACGAGTTGTTAGACAAGAAACAACACAAAATAATAAAAAGAGTAAGATATTAAAGTCGTTAAATCGTTTTTGGATTAAAATTCAATTTTGGAAACCAACAAAATATCAAGATTTATTAGGCTTTAGAGAGAATAATAGCAGATTATACGACATAGCATTTATCCATAGTTCGATGTCGCAACGTGATAAGAAAGGACGTGTGGTCAATAACGAGCGTTTAGAGTTTCTTGGCGATGCGGTGTTGGAGACTGTAATGAGCGAGATGGTGTATAAGCACTATCCAAGTCAAAAAGAGGGTTGGCTCTCTTCTGTGCGTGCGCTTTTGGTGCGTCGTAAAACTACTAACGAATTGGGTGAAAAGATGGGTTTGCGTGACTATGTAGTTATGCGTAAGGGTAATAATAACTTTAATAATATTACCGGCAATCTTTTTGAAGCATTAGTGGGTGCTGTTTATCTTGATAAAGGTTATGATGTGGCGGCTGATTTTATAATGCGTTCTTACAAAAAGCATATAAATATGGAAAAGCTTTTGCGTAAAGAGCAAAACTATAAATCTATGCTTTTGGAATGGTGTCAACGTGAACGTAAAGAGTTTTATTATGAGCTTATAGAAGAAACTCGTATTGAAGATAATAAAATACGTTTCCAGTCGCGTGTGGTGATTGAGGGCAGACCAATGGGTTATGGTGTTGCTAATAGCAAGCGCGAATCGGAGCAAGCTGCTGCTAAACAAGCCATACAGACACTTAAAAATTAGAAAATTATAGCAACTATAATATATACTAACGAGCGAAGCGAGTAAAGTCTAATATCTCGCTACTCGCTACTAAAAATCTATCTTATGGAATTAATTCATTTTTCGAAACTTGTTGCTGAGAAAGCACGTAAACAAGCTAATCGTGTAGCTTTGTACTATCGTGACTATTCAGTTGCTAAATGGGTGGAAATCACTTGGCGCGAACTTCACGAAAAAGTAGAACGCGTAGCACGTGCTCTTGTTGCACTTGGCGTAAAAGAAGAAGACCGTGTGGCTATTTGTTCTCAAAATATGCCTCAAGCGTTGATGGTCGATTTTGCCAATTATGCCAATCGTGCGATTTCTGTGCCTATGTATGCTACAGCATCAGCTCAACAAATCGAATACATCATCAACGATGCAGAGATTGAAGTTCTTTGTGTTGGTGAACAAGTACAGTATGATAATGCACTTGAAGTAATTAAAAACAACAAATTTTTGAAACACATTGTCGTGTTCGACCCTTCTGTAGATTTGAAAGGAGAGACTCGTGCAATATATTTCGAGGATTTCATGCGTCTTGGCGATGATAAATCGCTTCAAAAGACAGTGGAAAAACGCACTAAGGCGGCTACAGAGAACGATCTTGCCATCATTATGTACACATCTGGTACTACGGGCGAGTCGAAGGGTGTAATGTTGCCTCACTCTTGTTTGCTTGAAGCTATGCGCATTCACGATATGCGACTTGTGAAACTTCGTCGTAGCGATACTTCTATGGCATTCCTTCCTCTAACTCACATCTTTGAGCGTGCATGGACATATTTCTGTTTGTGGCAAGAGGTGAAGGTTTATCTCAACTCTCGTCCTGCCGATATTCAAAAAACACTCAAAGAGGTGCGCCCAACAATGCTTTGTGCCGTGCCTCGTTTCTGGGAGAAAATCGCTGCTGGTGTACAGCTCAAAATTGATACTTTCTCACCATTCAAAAAAGCTATGGTTACTTGGGCTTTAGCTGTGGGACAAGAGTATAATATTGGTTATAAGAAAGACAACAAATGTGCTCCGTTTGGATTAGCTTTGCGTTATCGTATTGCAGATAAGCTTATTTTTTCTACCCTCAAAAAAGTAGTAGGTCTTGATCGTGGTCGTTTATTCCCTGTTGCAGGTGCAGCGCTTGATGATAAATTGGCTGTTTTCTTCCTTTCTCTTGGCTTGCCTATTATGTATGGCTATGGTTTGACAGAGACTACTGCTACTGTTTGTTGTTATCCTTACGACCATTATGTTATCGGCTCAATGGGTTCGTTGATGCCAGACGTACAAGTAAAAATCGGTGAAGATGGAGAAATCCTCGTTAAAGGTAAAACTGTTTGCTCAGGTTATTATAAAAAGCCTGAAATCACCGCTAACTCATTTATTGATGGTTGGTTCCGTACTGGCGATGCCGGTAAACTTGTAGATGGAAAACACCTCTACATGACCGACCGTATCAAAGATTTGTTCAAGACATCTAATGGTAAATACATTGCACCACAACAAATCGAGACAATTCTTGGTGGTGACGTATTTATCGAACAAGTAGCCGTGATCGGTAATAATCGTAATTATGTGACTGCTATTATCGCTCCTAATATCGAGGCAATTAAAGGCTATGCAGAGCAAAACGGAATTAAATATGAGTATGTTGATGAACTCATGGACAATCCACAAATCTGTAAAATGATGGAAGAGCGCATTGCTGAGCTTCAAAAAGATATGGCTCCATACGAAAAGATTAAAAAATTCCGTATGATTAAACGTGGATTTACAATCGAATCAGGCGAGTTGACTTCTACTCTCAAACTTCGTCGTGCTGTCATACTTCAAAATTATGCAGCAATGATTGAAGAGATGTACAATCCAGTGAAAGGTCCTATTGGCGATTATGCAAAATAATAGATAACGTGATGGACAATAAAAAAAAGAGATGCTTCGATTTGAAGCATCTCTTTTTTTATTTCATCAACATCAATTATTTAACAGCAACTTTAATAGATTTGCCATTTACGCGAACAATAACTACATTGTTGTTGCTAGCATCAATAGTTGTAATATTGCTTGTTGCCATAGCATTGTAGATGTTTTGACCATCAACAGTGTAAACTTCAATATTGTTGCCTACTTCAGTATTTACGATGATAGAACCATTATTAGTATATACAGTTGCAACCAAAGCCACTTTGTCTGTTTCTGTTGGTAATTCATCAACAATAGTATAAATAGCTTTCACAATAGGACTTGCTTTTGATTCGTCTTCAAGGTAAGTAGCTATTGCATGAATAGTAGTCGTTTCTGTAAGTTGAAGTGGCTCTGTATATTCTTCTCCGTCATTCATGAATGGATCATCTTCTGGATTGAATTCAGGGTCAGTTGTGTAATATATATTAGAATAATCCACACCTTGTTCACCAAACATTGTAATTGTTACTTCTACCTCTTTTTCATATATGCCTGCTTCAGGTACAAATTCTGGAGTAACCAAATGTACGTCATCTATAGAACGAGGATAAATAGAATATAATTGGCTAGAATTGATAGTTCTGTAATCAATAATACCAACAATAGTCATTTGTAATGTTTCAAGTTTCGAAGAAAAGTCACTTAATGTGCTTGTTGAGTATGCAAGAGTATCTTCATCTTGAATAAGTGGATAAATGCGAGGGTTGCTCCCGATCCATTTAGTTCCTTTTTTAACCCCATTTAGACGTACTAATCTATTTGCATATTCTGAAATGTTGCCTTCTGCAATTGCTTTTTCGTCAGCATTAAGTTCTGCAATTGTGATATCAAGAGGTTTAACAACCACATTTGAATCTATAACTTGAATAGTTGTATTTTCTTTCGCAATTTCTATTACAGGTGCAATTATTGCTTTGGCAGCATTTAAATATTGGAGTGTACCTTCTACACCTGTAATTACATCACCTGTTTTAATAGGATTTTCTTTGTAGTCGCCAAAGTTCAAACAGATAGCACCTGTTTCGTCTTGAATAAATACAAGTGATTTGTATGATTTATAAATGCTAAGTGAAACATTTACTGGATTTTTGAGCGAACCAGTTGTAATGCCAGATTGAGCGGCATCAATCCATTCTGCAATAGTTGCATAATTTGTATCAAGAGCTTTAATTTCTGTGATAATTACAGCAAATGTATTTTCTGCACTGTTGTAGTAATCCACAACACCTCTAATAATTTCAGTGATAGGGTTGCCAATATATGAGTCGAGATTTACAGTGTTTGATTTTACTTCTACAGACTCTTCTTCTACTTTGTAGAGATATTTATCTCCTTCTTTTACGATTGTACCATTTGAAGGTAGTTGGACAGCTTTTGCTGCTTTCCCGCTAATGCCGTTAAGAGAGCTCACTGCTTCGTATTTCACAGTATTGCTACTTGTTATCGAACCAAATGTTGTAGCATTTACATTGAAATAAGTGTTGCGAACCATTGTTACAGTGGTGTCAGTTTCAGTAAAGATTGAATCTCTTATTGCAGGGTTAAGTACAGCTGTGAAACCTTCAATTTGGTCACCAATTTTCAATGAGTGTTCACCTTCGATTATCATCAAATCTCCATGATTTTGTTTGTCGAAATCTTGGTATTGAACAAATACATTGTTGCCATCAATAGCAGTAACAATGACAGGCTTTGTTATTTCAACTGGATTTGTGGCATTGTATTGTGACAAATAATAGAGGTTAGGGAATGCATATACTGCAGTGATAGATTTTACATGAAAACGGTATCCAAGAGAAAGACCAGTTTCTTTGTCATTATTGTAGAAATATTTACCGATAACATCGAATTTTGCAGGATATGAGTTTTGCATATACAAAATAGTTGTCCCATCTGGCATATAAGTGTCGATGAACAAACCTTTAATTTGATAGATAGGTTCAAGATTTTTGTAATGAACAATTACAGAGTCTTTGTCTCCAAGTGCAGCAGTAAGTTCTTCCATTGAGGTTACTACTGGAATTTCATTTTCTTGTGCTTGAGCTAATGTTGTGATACTCAAGATAATCGCAAGGAATAGCGATTTTAATAAAGTAGATGTTTTCATTGTGTTTTTAGATTAAATAAGTGATTTTTTATTAAAATTTTTAATTGACAAAGTTACGTATTATTTTTGAATTATACAATATGTTTTCGAATTTTGATTTTTTTTTTGCATAAAATGTTTGTAATGTGAGTTTTTTTTTCTAAATTTGCAATATTATTGTATATTGCAAATTGTAGTATGTTGTATTTATTAAATTATTGAATAATAGAAAATTAAATAATATGAAAACTTTATCTTTTAACAAATTTTTTGTTGTATTATTTTTTAGTTTTTCGCTTGTTTCTGTGCAAGCGCAAAAGGGTGATCCTAATGCAGATCGAAATGATTCTCATTTTTTAACTGTTTCATTGTCAGGGGGTGTGTCGAACTATAGTTTGATGTCGGTTTCTGATAGTTTGCAAGTTAATTCATTGCCTTTTTTAGGTGGAGGATTAGGTTTGGGGTATGAATGGCATCATACTTCAGGTTTTTGGCTTGGCGCTGGTTTGGAAGGCGAGTTTTTGACTAGTAGATTAAGGAATACGCAAGATATATATCAAATTGATGCTGTGGTTGATAGTGAATTAGATACCTCTGATATTGCTTACAACATTGTAACTTGGAAAGAGAGACAAAGAGTTCTTTCTGTTAATGTGCCTATTATGTTGGGTTATAAGTTGGAGTCAGGTTTTTATTTTGGTGCAGGTGTAAAAGTTGGCTTGAGCCTTTATGCTGATGTTATGAGTGACTTTCAGTTCTCGGATTGTGTTGTTTTTTATCAAAAATATCCTCCGATGACTATTAAAGAGTCTTTAGATGCTGATAATGTAACATCTAGTGAGAAGGGATTTGTTGGACGAGTTAATCTTTCTCCTATGCTTGAACTCGGTTGGCAAGGTTTGGATATAAAGGGCGCAGATAGATATAGTGGTGGTGTGCGTTTTAAATTCGCTCTATGTGGAGAGTATGGTGTTTTGAGTGCTTATGGTAATTCGGGTGGAGAAGGTAACTTGTTGAATTATTCAAATTTACATGGATATGACGACTTGATGAAGGTGATGGATTTGATTGATGGTATTAATTCCTTCTATTCTACTATGCCTATGGGTAAAGGGGGTATGAGTTTGCACTCTTGGTATGTTGGCGTAAAGGTAGGAGTTATGTTTGAAATGCCAAAACGTAAGGGATGTAATTGTTTGGAAAACGATGTTATTAAACCTTGGAATAAAGGTCGTAAAGATAGAGGAGTTGAGTAATTAGGGAATAGGGAATAGGGAATAAGGAATAGGGAATAAGGAATAAGGATTTTTTTTTATGAAAAGATTATTTTTGTTGTTAATTGCGTTTTGTGTATTTTGCATTGTGCATTGCCAAACTGATAGTATAGTTTATCAATGCGACTTTGAGTTGTTTGAGCAACATGAAAGTTGGGAGATAAATGTAGGTTCTCAAGGACAGCAGTGTGTTAATAAATGGAATATTGGAGTTGCTGGTTCTAATGGGGGAGATTATGGCTTGTTTGTGTCTAATGATGGAAAAACTAACAATTATACCGCTGAGGCACAAAGTGTTGTTGCTTATAAAGAGATACATTTAAAAGCGGGAGAATATGAGTTTTCATTCGATTGGCAAGCAGCTGGTTGGCAAGATAGTATTAATGACATCGATGGTCTTTATGTTTGCTGGGTGCCTGCAACTGAAAAAACGAACTCTCTTAATAATAAAAATATTCAACCTTGGGTAGAACAATACGCCTTGGATTTTGGTCGTGGAAAAACAAAACTTTCACAATCTTCGTGGAATACTATAGTCGATACTATTAAATCGGATGGTACACCACATAAAATTGTTTTTGTATGGCGTAATGGTACTAATGGAGCTTATCCTCCAGCGGCATGTGTTGATAATATTTTGATTATGCCTGTGGGTTATTGTTATAAACCATATAATTTGAACGTTGAATTGGAAGACTTTAATGTGACATTTTCTTGGAGTGGTGAGGCTGAAGCTTATGATGTAAGATGTTATAATGAGCGAACAGATAAATGGAAAACATACGAAAATGTACGTGATACTTCGCTTGTGATTGAGGGTATGGATGAAGGTATGTGTACATATTATGTACGTTCTCGTTGCGAAGGTATCAGTGGTACTTGGATGTCTATATCTCAGTTTGTATATTATTCTGGAGCGCGTTGTATTGATTATATGGGGCTTAGTTCGCAAAATTGTTCTTTTGGTAAAAATCCTGTTGTCGATGCAACTGCTTTTACTCCTGGCTATATTGATCATGGTTATTTGAGTATAGATAGCCGCCATACGGTTCATTATGATTTGGAAGAACGTGATCCTCGAACTGATAATCAATTGCGTACTGTTCCAGAAGGAGAGGTTGCTTCAGTTCGTCTTGGCAACTGGAACACGGATGGTGAGGCAGAACGTGTTGAGTATAAGTATACGGTTGATGCTTCTTCTTCAGCTGTTTTGATTTTGAAATATGCTGTTGTTTTGCAAGATCCAGACCATAACGAAGAGTGGCAACCTAAATTCGAACTTGAGGTATTGAAAAATGGAAAACCAATTGATGAGAATGGTTGTGGTGAAGCTAAATTTACGGCAGGAGCTAATACTTCTGGTGAAGGTTGGCATAAATTTAGTACTGGCTGGTGGAAAGATTGGACTACCGTATCTGTTAATCTTCGCGAACATGATGGAGAGGAAGTTGTAGTGCGTCTTACTACGTATGATTGTGCCGAATTAGGTCACTTTGGTTATGCTTATTTCACTCTTAATTGTTCTAGTGGCGAACTAGAAAGTTCTGCTTGTGGTGATGCTGAGATGGATACATTAAAAGGTCCAGAAGGATTTAATTATCGTTGGTATAAAGACTCAGAGCCAAATACTACTTTGAGTGAGGAGCAAACTTATGTTATACCAACAGATAAGCAGGATGTTTATTGCCTTGATGTTATACAGCCAACAAATAGCAACTGTTATTATACTTTGAAAACTCAAGGAATGCAACGTTATCCAACTGCCGATTTCGACTATGAGCCAACAGTAGAAAATTGTGAAAATAAGGTTAAGTTTACAAATAAGAGCTATATTGCAACTAAAAATGCAAGTGGCGGAATGGAAAATTCGGGCTTACCTTGTGATGTCGAATGGATTTTTGGAGATGGTTCTACCTCTTCTAATTCTAATCCAGTGCATTTTTATCCTGCAACGGGAGGCGAATATATAGTTAAACTTAAAGCCTCTATGAATGGTAAATGTGAGGATATAAAAGAATTCAAAATCAATCTTCCGAATGTGACAGACATGCGTGATACGATTGTGGATATTGTTTGTCCAGACCAATTGCCTTATTCTTTCAAAGGGAAAAATTATTTTACAACAGGTTTTTATTGTGACACAGTTCCTACTAGCTATGGTTGTGATAGTATTACTGTATTGGATTTGACTGTTTTGGAAGCCGTTGAAGAATTTGATACTATTTGTAGTACTGATGTGTATTTGGTTAATGGAGAGCAGATTACGGAGTCGGGGAGATATGTAATTCCAAGTGTGTATGGTTGCGACTCTATTGTAAAAAATGTTTTGGTTAATGAATCATTGATACTTGGTGTTGATAGTGTTATATCGGTCTGTGCAACAGATGATAATATTATTATTCCGTATGTAGAACAATCAGGTAAATTGCTTGAATTTGCTATTAAATTTCAAGATGAAGTAATGGCAGATGCTTCAGTTGAGGCAGTTAAGCCTGAAAATGGAGCTATGGTTGTGCCTATGTTGAAAGGTATTGAACCTAATCGTTATAAAGCAACACTTTCTTTTGGAGAATTAGCTTGTGGAGGAGAAGACATTGATGTGTTAGTTGATGTATATTATCCAGATAGTGTGATTGCACAACGCTGGAATGATGTGCTTGCTGTGCGTAACGATATTTACAATGGTGGATATGAATTTGTTGCATATCAATGGTATAAGAACAATTCTCCTATTGAAGGCGCAACATCTTCAATTTTGTATGGCGATTTGGATTTCGATGCAGAATACTCTGTTTTGCTTACCCGCAATGATGGTGTAAAAGAGATGGTTTGTGCAATTAAACCAGTTAAATTATTTGATGACGAGGAAGTTGAGGCAGTATTAGTGCTCTCTATGAATACTAATTCAGATGTAAATGTACAAACTTCTCAATCTGCGAAAGTGCGTGTTTGGTCTTCTGTCGGCCTATTGATTGGAGAGTATTATATAAATGAAGGCGAAAATTTATTGAATGTAGGAAACAATTCAGGATTATATATATTTGAATTTATCTTTGAAAACGGACAACGTAAGATAGAACGAATTGTACTCTAACCCTAACCCTAACCTTTTAACTCTAACCTCTAACCCAATTATTATGAATTATAAAAAAATCTTATTGTTTTTAATTGTGCATTGTGCGTTGTGCATTGTGCATTCTGTCTATGCTCAAACTTTGAAAATTCCATATCAATATGGCTTTGAATCAGATGATGCTGATAGTGTGAATTGGGTGTTGAATGCAGGAGATAGAGGAAAGTATTGTGAAGATCAATGGATGATTGGTAATGTTGAGCATAGCGAAGGTTATCAATCACTCTATATTTCTTGTGACAATGGTGTAACTTCTAATTATGGAGACAAACCAAATGTTGTGGTTGCTATTAGAACTTTGGAATTGGAAACAGGTAATTATGATATATCTTTTGATTGGAAAGTTTGGGGAGAGGAACAAGTTAGTGAATTGTATGTGTGCGCTTTACCTGATAATTATAGGGTAAATGAAGAGGGGTTGATTTCTAATGATACTATTGGATTTTTTCATAAGGGCTTTTCTCGTTTTATTCAGTCGGTAACAACTAACGATGGCGTTTATATGGCGTTATCGGGAAGTACTATTTGGAATAATGCATCATTTGTGATGAGTATTGTTGGAGGGCGTAAAGTGCAATTGGCTTTTGTTTGGGTTAATGCTAATCAAGATTCTACATTAGCTAGTCCGATGGGAGCTTGTATTGATAATATTCAAATCAACTCAGCAATGTGCCCTAAACCAGAGAATTTAGTTTCTCAATCAGAATGTGGTTTATTGAGAGTTCAATGGGATGGTGTTGCTCCTGAATATGAATGCGGTTATAAACGTGTAGGAGCAAAATATTGGAACAATGTTTATGGAGTGGATGGAGAAGTTAATCAACCATTTTATGAGTGGGTTGATGTAGAAGAAGGAGCGTATGATGTTCGAGTGAGAGCTATTGCTGATAATGATACGAGTGCGTATGTTTATTTGAATACGGTAGTTGTTTGGTGCCCTGATAATCACTGTTTTGATTTCGTTTCTTTAGATAATAAAGAGATTGTAACATGTGAAGCAGGTGCAGCTATCATGTATCCGATGGAAGATAGTACAGATTATTCTTTTGCTGTTGTACCTCCTATTGATTATGGAAGTAATAGTATTTTTAGTAGGCACACAACTTATTGGGTACAAGGTGAATTTGATCCTCGTACAGGTAATAGATTGCGCACTATACCTGAAGATGAGTTAGCTTCTGTACGACTTGGTAATTGGAATAGTGGTGCACAAGCTGAACGTATTACTTATGATTTTGAGGTGGTTGATGATATTGTGTTATTGATGAAATATGCTGTCGTTCTCGAAAATCCAGGGCATGGTGAGTATTTCGACCCTTATTTTGGACTTGAGATTTTGAAAGAAGATGGAACACCAATCAGTAAAAATGCAACATGTGGTGAAGCTTTCTTTTCTCCACAAAAAGACCCAGATAAATGGAATTACTCAGGTGCTTTTGTATGGAAAGATTGGACTACTATTGGTATTGACCTTCGCGAATGTAAAGGTCAAAAAATAAAAATACAACTAACTACGCAGGACTGTACTCCTGGAGCTCACGGGGGGTATGCCTATTTTACTCTTGATTGTATTGATGCTACAATCAAAAGTGATGGGTGTGAGAATATTACGTTAGAAGCTCCTTCTGGATTTAGATATTCATGGTATAATAAAACAAATAAAGATTTTGTGCCAACAACAAATCAAAGTATTGTTGTTGCGGCTGGTGATACTACAACATATTATTGTGATGTTAATTATTTAGATAATAATAATTGTACATTCACACTGTCTTCTTCTGTGGTTCCTCATAATCCTAAAGCAGATTTTATCTATTTATGGGAACCCGCAAATTGCGAGAATATAGTGAAATTTGAAAATACAAGTAAGGTCGTTGCTAACATAAATGGTGTTGATTCTATTGTGGAAGGAAAACGTTGCGAGCATTACCTTTGGGAGTTTGAATTTAATGGAGAAACTACAAAAACGGATTTGATTAATCCAAAATTTGTTGTACCTCGAGAGGGTGGTAGTTTGAAAGTTCGTTTATCTGCATATTTGTCAGATGAGTTGTGTGTTGATGTAATGGAAACTATTATTGATGTTCCTGCGATATATGAAAATTATGTTACTTTGAATCATGAAATGTGTTTTGGTGATTATATTATATTTGGTGGTGAATATATTATGACTTCAGGGACATGGATTGATACAGTGCCTAATATTTGGGGATGCGATAGTATTACAACGTTGAATGTTATCGTACATTCTCGTCCAGAAGATGTAGTTATCTATGATACAATTTGTAGTTCAGAACCTTATATTATAGGTAATTATAGATTAGATTCAACAGGCGTTTATGAATTGAAATTTGTAACTAATGACTCTCTTCAATGTGATAGTATTGTAATTTTGCATTTGTTGAAAGTGGATCCATTAGATCTTTATGTTAATCTGGAAAATAATTTTGTATGTGCTGATGGGGGAACTTTAAGTGTAACTTATGAGTTGAATGGTAATTCTAATAATCCTTCTTTTTATTCAATTATTTTTGATAGTTTGGCTCATGATGCAGGTTTTGTTGATGTATTAGATGCAAATGTTAATGGAGAAGTAAACAATGTAGATATTTTAATACCTGCTAATTGTCGTCCAAATCACTACTCTGCAGAACTTATTTTTAAAGATACTATTGATATTTGTGGTGGAATTTCATTCCCTATTGACTTTGACGTATATTATAGTTCTTCAATTCTTCAAACTAAATTTGGTAATATGATTACTATCTTTGATTCGGCATACAATGGAGGCTATGCTTTTGTTGAGTATCAATGGTACGAAAATGATGTGAAATTGGAGGGTGAAACGAAGTCATTCTATCTTCTTGATGAAGGCGAACAATTTTCTGCAGATGATTGTTACTATTTAGAAGTTAAACGCAGAGATGATGGAGTAGTAATGCGAACTTGTGAAATTTGTCCTGGTGGAGGCACTCCAGTCGAAAATGTATATTCGTCAGGTCCATATATTGTTCCTACGGTATTGACGGCAGCACAACCTATGTGGGTTGAAAATTTAGAGAAAGGTGAGATAAATATTTTTATGATATCAGGTCAGTTGGTAGATTCTTATATTATTGATTCGGAGAAAAATAGAAGTATTTCTGCTCCAACAGAGTCTGGCGTTTATTTAGTGCAAATTGTTGCCACTTCAGAAACATTTATAACTAAAATTATTATTACTAAATAATTATGAGAAAATTATTGTTATTCTTATTTATATGTGCTTTGCAGTGCAGTACATGTTGTATTTTTGCTCAGGATGCATCTGTTATTTTGTTTGAGGATTTTGAGAGTGGAATATCAGAGGCATGGAAACAAGAACAAGTTTTGGGTGATTATAATTGGGTTGTAGAGTCGGGTACATTGACTAATCCCAATGGTGCTTTTAGTGGAGATAAACGTATAGCATTTCGTAATAACACTAATCAAACCACAGGTAATATCACTCGTTTGATTCTTCCTGAATTGGATTTGACAAAAGTTTTTCAGCCAATATTATGTTTTTCTTATGCTCAAGATAAATGGGCTGGTGATATTGATACTTTGAAAGTTTTGTATCGTCGTACGCCTAATAGCAATTGGGTAACTTTGCGCAAGTATGACACATATTCTTCTGAATGGCAACGCGATACTATTCGTTTGGCGGCTATTACAAGTACATATCAAATCGCATTTGAAGGTAAAGATAATTTAGGTCGTGGGATTGTTATTGATGATGTGGAAATTCGTTCAATTCCGAATTGTACTCAACCATTCAATTTGACAGTAAGTAAGATAACTGGTGTTTCTGCTCGTTTGGAGTGGGCAGGTTCGTTTGATGCGTTAACTTATAAGATTGTATTGTCAAATAAACCTTTAACAATAGAAGAACTCGGTTCCCAACTCCCAACTCTCAATTGTAAAATTTATGAGGTTGATGGTGCAGAATATTCATTAGGAGTAGATGGTTTATTGCCTGCTACTGAATATTATTTTTACGTACAATCTCAATGTCAGAATGAGTTTAGTGATTGGAGTGATGTTGGTATCTTTAGAACATCTGATATGTTGATGTTGCCTTATGTCGAAACATTTGATATGGATTATGTAGAGAATACAACTTCTTCTGTTGATGGATGGTTTTGTTATTCGTCAAAACGTGGCGCAAAACCACCTTTTGTAAATACACATCAAATGAAAAGTGATCGTTTGAAATATTCTCCTGACTCTACTACTGCGCTTTTCTTTCATGGTGCTTTAAATACAGAAACAGCTATATCAAAAAATGCCTATTCTTATGCTTGTGTTCCTGAAATATACGTAGATAGTGTTAAGCGTTTGCAAGCCTCTTTTTGGACTATAAATTATGCAACAGATGGTCTTGTGCCTATTGCTGATTTTTCTAAATTGCTTGTTGGGGTTATGACTGATCCTGAAGATATAAATACGTTTGTTGCTGTAGATACGGTCGTATTAACTTCAGTGTTAGAATTTGAAGAAATTTTTGTTTCTTTTGAAAATTATCAAGATACAGGTAAGTATATCACCTTTATGTCTTACTTCAAAGATGGCAAAAATGCTTTTGTTATTGATAATTTGATAATAGATTATATCCCTACAACTCCAAAAGCTAATATTTCGGTCGCTTTGCCAGAAGCAGATGCTCTTGAGGTAAATTTTGTTGAACAATCTGCTCGTTATGAAGTTATTGTTGCAAATGCAAAATTAAATACTGATAAAATTGATAATAAAAAGGTAATTAAACGTCAAGAATATACATCTTTCCCTTGTAGGGTAGAGGGTCTTAATCCTTGGGTTAATTATTTTGTTTATGCCCGTCATTTGAATGATGCCGATACTGGAGCTTGGAGTAATCCTGTTACCATTTTGATGCCAGATGAACTTGATACTGTTCCGACAACTATATCTTTCGACATAAACACTTTTGATGTTTTGTCTTACTACAATCCTGGTAAATCAACTTATAAAATGTGCAATGGATTATTGGCTCTGTCTAATAGTTCTTCTTACCCTGATTGTTCACAGCAGTTTTGGACCGAGCCTCCAAAGGCCCGTTCTCCTTGGGAATTGGCTATGCAAGCCCCTAAGGCAGAAAGTTATCAAATGGTGATTTTCCCAGAATTACAAGAACCAGAAAAAGTTAGTGTGAGTTTCTATGCTACACGACATTTGAGTGAAACTGCAGCGTTTGCAATTGGTATAGTGAGCGATGCTAATAATGTAGAGTCGTTTCAAGCAATTGATACTATCATATTAGATGTTAAAAATAGTTCGCTCAATAATTATACAAGTTATAAATATAATTTAGGCGATTATAATCTCGATGGTCGATTCTTTGCAATCAAAGCTGCTTATGATTATTGTGGCTCTTCTGTCAAAGTTTGGATTGATGATGTCCGTTTCTTTGAAGGCGATGGTTGCGGAGAACCAGATAATATTACTGCAAGAGTTGTAAATGATGAAGCTACTATTTCTTGGTCAGATAACGGAGCTTCTTCTTGGAATGTTTTGGTCTCTAAGAAAGAATATTCTGCTGATGAATTAGACAAATTGTCTCCATCTGACTATTTTGTTAAAAAATCTACCGACAATCCTTCTATTATAATCAATGGTTTGGAGACAGGAGAAAAAACATATTACTATTATATACAGTCTAATTGTAATGGTACTTTAGGTGTTTGGACTTTACCTAATTCATTCAAAACTGAATGTGCTAAATTTGAGAATGTACCATATTCAATGAATTTTGATGATGAAGAGTGGGTTGCGTCTTCTTATTTGAAAGGTTTTGTTGTGCCTTGTCTTTATACTACTCAAGTCGAGGTGCAAGGTGACGAACCAGGCGATGTATTCTATTATCCGCATCTTTCTACGGCTTCAGCAACTACTGGTGAAAAATCTTTATTATTGGGAGGTTCTGTTATTGAAGGTTATAGTAGTTATATTGCTTTCCCTCAAATGCGTGTAGAGTTAAATACTCTTCAAATAGTTTTTGATATGAAAGCAGATTCTATTGATCATGTTGTTGAAGTAGGTGTAATGTCAGACCCATCAAATATCAAAACATTTGAAAAGGTTGCAATTGTTGAACCTACTATAGATTGGAGTAAAAATACGGTTAAATTTGTTGATTATGAGGGACAAGGTCAATATATTGCCATTCGTACTGCTGGAACAGAAAATGTCAATTATATTGATAATGTTATGATTGTTAGCGCTACAACCGGTGGAGGTGGTGGAGATGTGAATCCAAATGAAGATAGTTGTCAGTCTCCAAAACAATTAGGAGCTTCTGATATTTCAAAAACAGCGGCTACAATATCTTGGAATAGTGATGCTGATTTATGTAATTTGGTTGTTTCTTCTCGTGAATTGACTATTGAAGAGAGGGTAAATGCTGTAGTTGGAGGTGATATTTTAGTTGTTGAACAATTATCAGCAAAAACTTATAGTCTTACTAATTTGAATAGTAATACTGCTTATCATTTTTATGTACAATCTCTTTGTTCTGATACTACATCAAGTGCATGGGCTGTAGGACATTTCTATACCAATTGTGATGTGCTTGATACTTATCAAATGGGAGTGGAAAACTTTGATTATTATGGAGTTGGTCAGGGAGTTGCTCCAAATTGTTATATTATTGGTAATTTGATTGATTCCGCTTCAAATTCATATTTCCCTTATTGCTCTGATGAGTTTGCTAATTCAGGTTCGGCATCGTTGAAATTTGTTTCAATACCAGCATACAACGGAGCTTATGCCATTACACCTGAAATAAATATTGATGATATATCTCGTCTTCGAGTTAAATTTTACGCATCAACGGGTAAATATTTCACATCTCAATATGCTCGTGATTTGACTGTGGCTATTGTTACAGATCCAACTGATTTGGCGACACAAACAAATATTAAAACAGTTAAGGTGTATCCTGGAGATGCATTGCAATATGAAGTCCGTTTTGATGAATATATCGGTGATTATAATGATGATTATGGTCGTTATGTGATGTTTTCATCTGAGTTATTTACAGCATCTACGGTTAATACTGTATTTATTGATGATGTTGTGTTTGATACTATTCCTGAGTGTGTATCTCCAAAGGTTCGTGAAGTTGAGAATAAATCAGATCGTATATTATTGCAATTGTATGAAGGTACTGCTCCTTATCAAGTGAAATATATTGTTGGGGATTATTCTCAGGCGGCATTAGATGCTGCTGCGATTGTTAATGTTGGTGCAGATGGTAATTTTGAAATAAATGGTTTGGTTCAAAATACTGATTGTTTTGTTATGGTGCGTTCTACTTGTGGTGATGGTTATAGCGAGTGGTCGCCAGCGCACTATTTCACATCAGCAAAATTGACAACGACAACTTTGCCTTATTATGATTCATTCTCTCAGAATAAGAATGTTGGAGAGTATAATAATCCTCTTGATTGGAATACTCATTATACTGTTGATGATGTAGAAGGCCAATATAAATATCCGTATGTAGCTAATGATCGCGGTGAAGATAAAGTTGTTTACCTATATTCTGATGCATCTTCAGAAACAAGCTATATGGTATCTCCAAAAATTGATGTTGATAATTTAAATAAATGTCAGATTTCTTTTAACTATAAACCTGACGTTTCATCTGTTAAATCTCAACGTGCGATTGTAGTTGGTGTTGTTTCTGATGTATCGTCAAAAGCAAAAATTGCATCAACTTTTCATCCTATAGATACTATTATTACGACTGGTACTTTGCAGTATAGTCAAGTTGTAGTGTCGTTGGCTTCTTATTCAAGTTCGGCTAAATATGTGGCATTGATGGTTAATCACTCATTAAATCGCGCAAAACTTACAGATAAAAATGGAACTTATGGTGGTTGTTATGTTGATGATGTTTTGATTGAACTTATTCCAACATGTCAACGTCCTACTGATTTCCGTTTGCAGTCGCTCGGAGATACCTATGCAAAATTTGCATTTTCTCATGAAGGGGCAACTAAGTATGAGGTTAAATATGGAGTTGCAGGGTTTGATGTTGATAAAGAGGGTACATCTCTTTCTATAACAGAAAAAGAATTTGCTATCAATGGTTTGCAACCAAATACCGAGTATGATTTCTATGTTCGAGCATATTGTTCTGCTACCGATATTTCTGCTTGGTCTTTGTGTGAAAGATATACAACTTTTGAAGTGCCTGTGTCAACATTCCCATACGATAATAAATTCGATAATGAAAATGAGAATAAATTGTGGAAATTTTCATCTTTTAACTCTCAATTGTCAACGGATAATAAGTGGTATATTAATGACTCTCTTTATGTTTCGTCTGATAATGGAGTATCAACAACTTATCGTAATAAAACAACAAAAACATGGGCATATCGTACATATGACATGAAGGAAGGTGTTTATACCGTTTCATTTGATTGGAAAGCTCAAGGCGATGGTGCGGATTATATGCGTGTTTTGTTGATTCCTGCGTTGTCTCAATTTACAGAAGGTAGTAGTGATGTATTTAATTTTGATGGGTCGATTGTTACTCTTTCTGCAGCAAAACAATCTTATCCTGAAGATTGGGTTGATTTGGGTCGTGATGGTAGAGTATTTAACTCTTCAGTTCATTGGAGTACATATTCAAAAACATTTATGATTACTCCAGAAATGGCAGGTTTCTATCGTTTAGTTGTTTATTGGGAAAATGACGATATGTCAAGTTCGGCTAATAATATGTCGGCTGTATTTGATAATCTATTTATTGAGAAATCTTCTTGTAGTTATCCTTATAAATTTGAAATAGAAGATATAAATTCAACGTATTTGACTATAAGCTGGAAACCAGTAGATAAAACGCCAAAATCTTATAATGTGGTGGCTCTTCTTAAAGAGGGTAACCCTGATGAGGTTGAGTCAGTTTATGTGGCTTCTAGGACAACCGTTACTTCTCCAATAGCTACAATTTCAAATCTTACATCCAGCACAGATTATTATATCTATGTTCAAGCTAATTGTGATGGTAAAGAAGATTTGAGTTATTGGTCGGATGTCTATAGATTTACTACTCCTTGCGACCCTAAACCACTTGGAACCGTATTCTCATTTGAGTTAGATGAAGGTTATTTCTTGCCAAATTATGATGATGGAGAGCCTAATACATCATATCGTGTCCCTGATTGTTTTGTTAATGGTCACTCTAATTCGGAAGAATTCCCATATATTAAAGATAATACAGTTTCATATCCTCACTCATATATGAGTGGTATATATCAAGTGGCTCGTACTGGTGATTATGCATTGAAACTTTATTCTAATTCTGAAGAGAAGATCGGTGGTTATATGGCATTGCCATTGATTGATGGTAATTTCGATGAATTGCAAGTATCATTCTGGATACGTCCGTTTGGTGCAGTCAAAGGTACTGATAATGTAAATTCTGTCGGATTGAATGCGGTCTTTGCTCGTAAAGTTACAGTGGGTACGATGACTAACCCTAACGATCCATCTACATTTGAGCCTTTGCAAGTAGTTTCTTATCCATATACTACAGAAAATCAAGAAATGTCATCTGGTTCATTTGTTTTTGATGATGTTGAAGGTACTAATTATTGGCGTAAACACTCTGTATTGCTTAAAGGTGCGAAAGGTAAATTTATTGCCTTCAAGAATGAAATGTATGATGGAAAAGAGAATAATCAGATGTATATTGATGACGTAGTTGTTGATTATATCTCAGATTGTATGACCCCATCTTCAGTGATGGTTGAAGATGCTACTGCCACTACAGCTCGTCTTAATGCTACAACTAATGGCGGTGATATGTTTGAGGTACAAATTTCTTTGAAAGAAGATTGTAGTGAAGTATGGCGCACAGATACTATTACAGGATTCCCTGCAAATATTACTAATTTGTTGCCTGGACAAGATTATTATATGCGTGTTAAACAAATTTGTGGTCCAACACAACAATCGGATTGGTCTTCAATTACTAATTGTATCACAGCTTATACTACTTTATATTCAACAGATTTGTTGGGTACATTTAATATTAATTCTTATACTCCTCGTCATTGGCAACGTTCGTGTGGTACTTCAGCTGCCGATATATTTAGTCAGGCAGGTAGTGCTATGATTACTGATCCAACATTGCCTCTTGGATGGAAAGTGAAAGATAATCATCTTGCTGTATATGTAACATCGGCAGAAACTCGTGAAACCAATCCATATTGTTGGATATTCTCTTCATCTGTTGAATTACCAAAAGGAGATGTAACAATGTTGTTGGATTTGGCTTTAACTGATGATGACGGAATACATAAGCCTGACTCGACTATAAGTAATAAGAAAGATAAATTCTATGTTATTATTTCTGAAAATAATGGTCGTAGTTGGGAAGAACAGAATAAATTTACTTGGACTAATGATGGTGCTGGTGATTTCGACTATAATGCGATTCCTTTTGAAGGCACTACTTATTCGCTTGATTTATCTAAATATGCAGGTAAGGTAGTTCGTTTTGCATTCTATTCTGAGTGTCGTTCTACTATTACTTCTGAGTTGCATATACGCAATGTGCATATCAATGCTTCTGTAAGCAATAAAGTAGAGTCATTTATTTGTGAAACAGAAGATTATCGTTATGATGAATTTGTGAAATTATCAACAGAATTACAATTGGGTGAAAATAAATTTGTATATCACAAACGGTCCGATAATATTTCTGTGAAAGATACAATCAACAATATAAATGTTGTTGTAAAATCAATGAGTGTAAAAACTCTTGATGCTCAAATTTGTGATGGTGATATTTATACCCAAAATAATTTTAAATCATTAAATCGTGCTGGTGTTTATAAACAAAAATTAGTTTCAAAAGAGGGTTGTGATTCTGTGGTGGTGCTTAATCTTCAAGTAAATCCAATCTCTGAAGTTGTATTTGCTGATACAATATGTTTTGGCGCTAATTATGTTTGGAATAGTAAGGAGTATAATCGCTCAGGTATGTATATTGATACATTGATATCTGCGGTGACAGGTTGTGATTCAATTGTTACTTTGCTTTTGAAAGTAAAAGATGCTCCTATGGTAGAGAAAACTATTGATATTTGTAGTGGAAAATCTTATCAATTTGGTTCAAGGACTATTACTGAATCTGGAGTTTATACTGAAACATTTAAAACAGTTGAAGGTTGTGATTCTATCGTGACTCTTACTGTTAATGTTGCGGATAATTTGAGAAGTATCTTAAATGAATTTATTTGTACTGGTGAAGTCTATTCTGGTAATGGATTTAATGGAATTCCGCTTGCCGGTACTTATACTTTGCCTTTGATTTCAGAGGGTGGTTGTGATAGTACAATTGTACTTAATCTTATTGAATTGAATGATGATACTATTCATGTTGAGCAGAATATTACTATTGAGGAGTTGCCTTATACTTTTGCATCTAAAGTTTATGATGAAAATACTGAAATTGGTATTTATACTGATGAAATTTTTGTTGAGCATGATAGTTGTTCTAGTGTTGTAGTTCTCACTCTTAAAGTAGAAGAACCTGTTGGAGTTGATAATATTGAGTTATCTGATTTGGTATTATATCCTAACCCAGTACAAGCTGGTGATATGATAAACATTGAAGGTAATTTCACAATGGAAGAATTAGATGGAATGTACGTTGAAGTTTATACAATGCTTGGTTCTTGTATCTATTCTTCTCAATTGACAACTCTTAACTCTCAACTTTCTATTGATAATCGTGGATTATATATAGTGCGTGTAATAGCGGGTAATGGCACTATCTATCAAGGTAAAATTATTGTGAAATAAGAAATAGGTTAGTATCAAAGAAAAGCGAGCAGTCCAAATTGGATTGCCCGCTTTTTTATTTTGCGTTTTTATATTTTATTTTTAGTGTTTATGTCCGTGGTCGTGTCCATGATGATGTTCGTGGTTGCACTCTACATGTTCGCCTTCTTTCAACTCTTTAGATTCGTATTTGATATATTTCATAAGAGCAGCTTGAAGTTTTTCTACGTTAGTGCGTTTGTCTTCAAATACGATTGTCACAATACGGTGAGCTACATCAAAATCGAGTTTTTTAACGCCACGTTCGTAAGCCAATACATTTTCTACTTTGCCTTTACAGTTGTCACACTCCATTTCAGGAACATAGAGGCGCACTGTTTGTTTTTCTGCCATCAAGTTAATGCACAATGCACAATTCACAATGCATAATGCTAAAATAAATAATCTTTTCATAGTTTTATTGATTTTTTTGTTGTTTATTTAATTTATTCAATTACTCAAATTAGTCTAATTTGTCTAATTAGACTTATAAATTCTATAGTAGTTTAATATCTATTCCCTATTCTTCGCTTCGCTCAAGATTTTTGCTCCACTCGGCAATTTAAGTAAACTTAATTGCTCTCGCTTATCGCAAAAATTCCCTGTTCCTTATTCCTTACGATTTAACGCCCAACGGAAGCCTGCATACACCTTCCAACCGTGGATAGGGCCCCAAGCCATCGACGCATCGAAGTTTTGACCATAAGGGTTGCTTGCGCCAATGATAGGAGTGTCTTGTGTGAAGTTAGTGATGTTTTCGCCACCCACGTAGATGCTCCATGTGCGGAAATAGCGAGTGACTTGAGCCATCAACTGAGCATGCCAAGGGAAGTCGTATTGACCATTGCCACGGTCGATAGTCCATGATGGGCGGAGCGATTCGTTGCCTTTATAGAAGTTGTCAGGCATGCGACCACCACCGTTGAATTGAGCAGTAAGGTCGAATTGCCAGTGTTTGAGCGGAGTCATATACGATGTAGTGATGAGTGCTTTGAAGCGATTGGTGAGAGGTTTTTCGCGCAATTCGCCGTTGATAGTGCTCTTCACGTCAGACATACGGTAGGCGAGAGTCATAGTCCAACCCTTTAATACCTCCATCGATGCTTCCACTTGGAAGGTGCCAGCATACGAGCGAGGTTTTTTGCCACCTTCAACGCCCTCTGCTGTGAGGTTAGAGAATATCACAGAGTATGGGTCAGAATCCATATCTACAACCATACACTCCAAGAAATGAGTGTAGTAGTAGTCAGCTGTAATTTGTAATTCGCGACCAGCGATAGGGATATAGAACGTAGTGCTTGCGCCTGCATTCACGGCGCGCTCTTGGTTCAATACGTTGTTTTCGATAATGATTTGTCGTGACGATGGCAACACCGAAGCGTGGTCGCTCAATAGGTTAGGCGAGCGGTAGCCCATACCGACCGAACCGCGCAAGTTCCACCATTCCCATGGCGAGTAGCGCACGTTGAATCGTGGTGTAACGAAGAATCCATATTGAGTGCTATAGTCGCCACGCACACCAGCCAAGAGCGACAATTTTTCATCAACTTTCAATGAATATTCGGCAAACACGCCCGGAGTCCACTCATCGCGAGTCATATCAAGAGTTGAGAGTTGAGAGTTGAGAGTTGAGAATTCAGCTTTGTCAGAGGAGATTATTTCATTATAGTTGTCATAATTCAAGCTCAAACCAGCAGTGATTTTGTGTTTATCAGTCTCATCGAAATATGTTTGGAACATAGCATTCAAATAGAAGTTGCCTTGCACGCCATCATACACGCGATGACCATACACGTTATGTTGATTGTGGTACGAACCACTTGCTATGATACCAATACTTGTACCCTTAGCCTCGTCGAACACGTAGCCTTGTTTCATAAACGCATCCATGCGCCAAGTTTTGATACCGATTTTATATGGGTCTTTGATGCCATTTTCGTTAGTATATTTCATTGTCTGACCACCATTGCGCTCGTCATACAATCCACGCACAAGGTACTGACCTGTATAGTTGCCTTCTTTCATATACCAACGATTCAACAAGTTGGCTTGTTGCCCCTTTGGTAAATCCATAAATCCATCGCCGTTTGAGTCATGTTCCATGCTCTCGTTTTTGTAGTGAGCCAACACGCCGGTGCTCCATTTTTCGTTGATATCCCAACCGCCTGTAGCGTTCAATTCTGCACGAAGCGAAGTGCTCACCATGCCGTTCAACGCAATAGGGTCTTGTGTCTGTGGTTTCAAGTATTCTACGTTGATTTGACCTGTAGTGGCCTCGTAACCATTTATAACAGACGAAGTACCTTTCGATACTTGGATGCTCTCCATCCAAGCACCAGGGATATATTCCATACCATAGTTTTGAGCCAAACCACGCACGCCTGGTGTATTTTCGGTCAGCAACTGAACGTATGTGCCCGACAAACCGAGCAATTTAATAGTCTTCGCGCCTGTTGCTGCATCGGCATATGCCACGTCAACCGAAGCGTTGGTTTCAAACGACTCCGACAAGTTGCAACATGCAGCCTTACACAACTCTGCACCAGTGATTTTAGTAGTTTGCAATGCGCTCACACGGCTCGCGATTGTCGATGCACCACGTGCCGCAACAGTCACCTCTTGCAACTCTTTTGTATCTTCGCTCATCATCACTACCAATGGAATTGACGCAGTAGTGATGTCAATAGTGTCAGATTTGTATGATAAGTAATTGAACACTAAGTGGTGACTATCTGCAGTCATAGGTATTGTGAAGTTGCCATCAATGTCCGTAACTGCACCGATAGTAGTATTCAACCAGAATATCTCTGCGCCGATCACAGCTTCGCCCTTATCATCAACCACGCTACCTGTAAAATTACCGCCCGTACTCTCTTGGGCAAAACCAATGCATAATGCACAATGCATAATGCACAATATTGATAATATTTTTTTCATAAAATTAAATGGAATTTTTAGTTTGAGAATTTGATTTAATTAAAACCTAATTCGCCTTATCTGACTAATTTGTCTTATTAGGCTAATCAAGTTCTCTCTAAATCAAATACGCCGATTTGCGCACAATAATGGCTCGACCCGACAGATTTCGGGTTATTGGAATAGCCTCACATTGCACTTTATGCTCAGTATTGTGTATTGTGTATTGTGCATTGTGCATTGATATAGGAAATATCGCAACAAGATGTGATGCGAAATTGATTTGATATTTTACTAAGTGCGAAAGATATGGAGCATCAATATGATGCACATCGCAATGGTCGTAATTTGCATTTAAGTGAGCGCACAAATCGTTGTGATTGTGTGGTATTTCTGTATGACTTGTGTGATTGTGGCTACATTCGTTATTACAACAATGGTGATTTGCATGCACCTCTTCGCACGATATAGTTTGAAATATATCATGTCCATAATCTCTGCAAGCATCGCAACAATAGTGGTAGATATTAACCCCACCACACACGCTTAGCATAAATAATGCCATGCAGAGACTAACTATTTGAAGTGCATATTTTTTCACACTACAAAGTTACGAAAAATATTTTAATTACACAACAGTCCAATTATCTTTTACTATACCTATTTTCATTGTAATTTTAAAAAAACTTTGATTTTTATATAACGTTTAATATTTTTTAGTAACTTTGCACGTTAAATCTAAAAAATAATCTCTATAGATAGTGGTTTTTATGTAATTGGATTTTGACCATCGGCCATTGGCTATAGATTATAGACTATAATTTTATGAAAAAAACACTTGTAGATTTGTTTGAAGAGTCGGTACGTTTGTATCCGAACAACACCTTTTTGCTTGAAAAAACTAATAAAAAGTTTGAACCAACTACATACGCCGATGTAAAGACACAAGTTTATCGCCTCGGTGCAGGTCTTCAAGCTCTTGGAGTTCAAAAAGGCGATAGCATGGCGCTCCTTAGCGAGGGTCGCAACGCTTGGATTATTGGCGAGTTGGCTATGTTCTATGCTGGTGCTATGAATGTGCCTTTGTCTATCAAACTCGAAGAGTCTAACGACCTCCTTTTCCGTCTTGTGCATGGCGATGTGAAATATATTATGGTGTCGCGCACTCAACTCAAAAAAGTTCGTGCCATCAAAGACCAACTCCCTAATGTGAAGAATATTATTGTACTCGATGATATCGAAGAGTACGAAGAACGCGAAATTTCTCTTAGTTGCGTAATGGGGCTTGGCGATGAGTTTTTGAACTCTCACACTCTTGAAGAATTCCTCGCTGTAGGACAATCACTTCAAAACGACGATGTTGCCACAATTACATATACATCAGGTACAACTGCCGACCCTAAAGGTGTAGTGCTCACTCACCGCAACTACACAGCCAACGTAGAGCAAGCCTGCACACTCGTCTCTATCGACGAAACTTGGCGTACTCTCATCATTCTCCCTCTCGACCATTGTTTCGCTCACGTCGTAGGTTTCTATATTATGATGTCTAAAGGTGCATCTGTGGCTACCGTACAAGTGGGTCGCACTCCACTCGAAACACTCAAAAACATTCCTCTCAACATCAAAGAGGTGCGCCCTCACTTCATTCTTTCTGTGCCTGCTCTTGCCAAAACGTTCAAAAAGAACATCGAGCAAGCCATCCGTGCCAAAGGCAATCTCACTGTCAACCTCTTTAACTTCGGTCTCCGTCTCCGTCAAATCTACTTTGGCGATAGCAACCTCGATAGTAAAGGTCTCCGTGCATTGCTCTATCCGCTCGTAGCTCTTTTCGATAAGATTATATTCTCTAAAGTCCGCGACAATTTCGGTGGTGAACTTCGTTTCTTCATCGGTGGAGGTGCACTCCTCGACAAAGACCTCCAAAAATTCTATGTCGGCGTCGGCATCCCTATGTTCCAAGGCTATGGTCTCTCTGAGGCTACTCCTGTTCTCTCGTCTAATGGTCCTGACCTATATCGTTTTGGTTCAAGTGGTAAGCTTGTTAAACCTCTCGAACTCAAAATCTGTGACAACGAAGGTCGTGAACTCCCTCTCGGTGAGATGGGCGAAATCGTAGTTAAAGGCGAAAACGTCATGAAAGGTTATTGGAAAAACCCTGAAGCTACTGCCGAAACTGTCCGCGATGGCTACCTCTATACCGGCGACCTTGGTTATATGACTAAAGAAGGTCTTCTTTATGTGAAAGGCCGTTTCAAATCGCTCCTTATCTCAAGCGATGGCGAGAAATATAGTCCAGAGGGCATCGAAGAGGCTTTGGTTGAAAAGTCTAAATACATTGACCAAGTAATGCTCTACAACAATCAATCTGCCTATACTACAGCAGTTCTCGTTCCAAACAAAGAGGCTTTGAAACGCTATCTCACTCACTTCAACCTCACTCTTGATACCGAAGAAGGTCGTAAAGCTGCAGTGAAAAAGCTTGAAAGCGAACTTGCTAAGTATAAAAAGGGTGGTGAATTCGAAGGTATGTTCCCTGAACGTTGGTTGCCTACTACATTTGCTGTTTTGGCAGAACCATTTACAGAACAAAATCAAATGATTAATAGTACAATGAAGATGGTTCGTGGTAAAATCGAAAAAGCTTATGCTGCTCGCATCGACTACATGTACACCGCCGAAGGCAAACAAACTCAAAACCAACAAAACCTTGACGCCCTAAAATAAAATTTGGAATTCTAAAAATAGTAGAGACGCAATACATTGCGTCTCTTTTTTGTGTTTATTTGTGCAATTTGTTGGACGACTTTATTAAGGAATAAGGAACAGGGAATAGAGAACAAGGAATAGGGGGTTAAAAATATTCTTTTGTTTTTTTGATTATAACCCGAAAAAGTAGAGATTTTTAGTTGAAAATTCGGTTATAACCGAGAAAAAAGGTGTTGTAACCATTAAATTGCACGTTCAAATATGCAGTTTTTGCGTGAAATTGCATATTGTAATGTGCAATTTTTGTATAAAATTGCATGTTTTATTGTGCAATTTAGAATTTTTTATTATCTTTGCAACGGATTTATAATGTTTTAGAGTTATGGAAAGTTTATTTGCAACGTCTCGACAATTGGTTAGTAGAGTAGATACTACTTATGTGAGAGATAAACATCAAGAGATAGATTGGGATAGTCGTTTAGTGGCTATTTTGGGTGCGCGTGGTACGGGTAAGACTACTATGATATTGCAACATATTCGTCTTTATGATGATTCTTCTGAAGCTTTGTATGTGATGGCAGATGATTTTTATTTTACATCGCATCGTTTGGAGGATTTGGCTTATCGGTTTATGTTGCAGGGTGGAAAGCATCTGTACATTGATGAGATACATAAATATAAAGGTTGGTCAACTGAGATAAAGAATATTTATGATAAAATGCCTGATTTACATGTAGTATATAGCGGCTCTTCGATTTTGGATTTAGAAAAAGGTGGTGCAGATTTGAGTAGGAGAAAATTGGAATATATGATGCCAGGATTGAGTTTTCGTGAGTATTTGAATATTTCGCAAGGGTGGAGTTTGCCTAAATATACTTTGGATGAGATATTGGCAGGTAAAGTAGATTTTCCATATAATGAGGCTCGTCCATTGCAATTGTTTACAACGTATTTGAAAGAAGGGTATTATCCTTTTTTTAGTGAAGGCAATTATGCTATGCGTTTGAATGGGATTATAAAACAAGTGGTAGAAGATGATGTTCCTAAATTTGCTGATATTGAGATTGCTTCAGTTCAAAAATTAAAAAAATTACTTTATGTGTTGGCTCAAAGTGTTCCTTTTAAACCTAATTATTCTAAATTGGAACGTGATTTAGGAATTTCAAGAAATACATTGCCTACATATATCTTGTATTTGGAAAAGGCTGGATTGATAGGAGTTTTGCGTGAAAAAGCGCAAGGTATAAAATTGTTAGAGAAAATAGAGAAGGTATATTTGCATAACCCAAATGAGGCTTATGTTTTGTCGGATACAATTCCAAATATAGGTACTATTCGTGAAACTATTTTCTTTGCGTGGTTACGTGTAGGACACTTAGTTTCTTCATCTCCTATTTCCGATTTTGAAGTTGATGGTTTAACTTTCGAAATTGGAGGAAAAAATAAGGGTAAAAAACAAATTGCATCTGTACCTGAAACTAAAGGTTATGTTGTGAAAGATGATACAGAATATGTTTATCAAAATTCTATTCCTTTGTGGATGTTTGGATTTGTGTATTAATAACAGTAAAATTTTTGTTAAATAAACTTTTTTTTGTAACTTTGCAATTTAATAGTCAACAGACAATAGTCTTGTGTCTCGTGTCTTGTATCTAATAATCTATAAATATATATGAAAAAATTCAAAGAGTATGGCGGACTAAATTTGTCCGAAGTGAATAAGAGAATGTTGGAGGATTGGGATGCTAAAGAGTTATTCCTCAAGAGTGTAAGTGAACGTGAAGGTTGTCCTTCGTTTGTGTTCTATGAAGGACCACCTTCGGCTAATGGTATGCCTGGTATTCACCACGTTATGGCGCGTACTATCAAAGATACTTTCTGCCGATATAAAACTATGAAAGGTTTCCAAGTGAAACGTAAAGCAGGTTGGGATACTCACGGTCTCCCTGTTGAACTTGGTGTGGAAAAACGTCTCGGTATCACTAAAGAAGATATTGGTAAAAAGATTTCAGTTGATGAATATAATGCTGCTTGTCGTGCTGACGTGATGAAATATACTCGTGAGTGGGAAGATTTGACTCACAAAATGGGTTATTGGGTGGATATGAACGACCCATATATCACTTACGACAACAAATATATCGAAACTCTTTGGTGGTTGCTCAAACAATTGTATAACAAAGGCTTGTTGTATAAAGGTTACACAATCCAACCATATTCGCCTGCTGCTGGTACAGGTCTTTCTACTCACGAATTGAACCAACCAGGTTGCTATCGCGATGTGAAAGATACTACTTGTACTGCCCAATTCAAAGCTAAAAAAGTAAATGGTTTCGACAACCTCAAAGGCGATGTGTATTTCTTGGCTTGGACAACTACTCCTTGGACTTTGCCATCAAACACAGCACTTTGCGTTGGTCCAAAAATCGAATATCTCGCAGTAGAATCTTTCAATCCATATACAGGTATCCCTGCTACATATATCGTTGCTAAACCTTTGTTTGCTTCGCTCTTTAATCCTAAAGCGGCCGAAGTAGCAATGGAAGACTACAAACCAGGCGACAAACTTGTGCCTTACCGCGTAGTTGGTGAATGTATGGGCGTTGACTTGGTTGACTCTGAATACGAACAACTTATCCCTTGGGTAAACCCAGGCGAAGGTGCGTTCCGCGTAATTCAAGGCGATTACGTAACAACTGAAGATGGTACTGGTATCGTGCATATTGCGCCTACATTTGGTGCAGATGACGCATTCGTGGCTAAAAAAGCTGGCGTGCCAGGTCTTACTATGACAACAGCCAAAGGCGAAACTCGTCCTATGGTAGATATGACAGGTAAATTTTTCCTTCTCGAAGACTTAGATGCTGATTTTGTTAAAGCAAACGTAAATGTTGATTTATATAAAGAATACGCAGGTCGTTTTGTGAAAAACGCATACGACCCAGCACTTACTGATGCTGATGAAACTCTCGATGTGGCTATCTGTATGATGCTCAAACAACAAAATCTTGTGTTCCGCATCGAAAAACATGTCCACAACTATCCTCACTGCTGGCGTACCGACAAACCAGTGCTATATTACCCACTCGACTCATGGTTTATCCGTACAACTGCTGTACGTGACGAGATGATTGCTCTCAACGAAACAATCAATTGGAAACCTCAATCTACAGGTACAGGTCGTTTCGGCAAATGGCTCGAAAATCTTCAAGATTGGAACCTCTCTCGTTCTCGCTATTGGGGTACTCCACTTCCAATCTGGCGCACCGAAGATGGTTCAGAAGAAAAATGTATTGGTTCGGTAGAAGAATTGCTTAGCGAAATTGAAAAATCTATCGCTGCTGGTTTCATGACTGAAAATCCTTACAAAAACTTCCGTCTCGGCGATATGAGCAAAGAGAACTGGGACCCTAAAAATATCGACCTTCACCGTCCTTATGTTGATGGTATTGTGCTTGTGTCTGAGGCTGGCAAACCAATGAAACGCGAACTTGACCTTATCGACGTTTGGTTCGATTCTGGTGCTATGCCATACGCTCAAATCCATTATCCATTCGAAAATAAAAAGGCATTCGACTCTAAATCAGTATATCCAGCCGACTTTATCTCTGAAGGTGTTGACCAAACTCGTGGTTGGTTCTTCACACTTCATGCAATCGGTACAATGGTGTTCAACTCTGTAGCATTCAAAAACGTTATTTCTAATGGTTTGGTGCTTGATAAGAATGGTAACAAGATGTCGAAACGCCTTGGTAATGCTGTTGACCCATTCTCTACAATCGAGAAATATGGTTCTGACCCATTGCGTTGGTACATGATGACAAACGCATCGCCTTGGGATAACCTCAAATTCGACGTTGACGGAGTAGAAGAGGTGCGTCGTAAATTCTTCGGTACACTCTATAACACTTATTCTTTCTTTGCGCTTTATGCAAATGTTGATGGATTTGAATATAAAGAGGCTGATGTCCCAGTGGCAGAACGCCCTGAAATCGACCGTTGGATTCTTTCTCTCTTAAATACATTGGTGAAAGAGTGCACTGAGCATTTCGAAAACTACGAACCAACTCGTGCTGGTCGTGCAATTCAAGACTTTGTAGGTGAAAATCTCTCTAATTGGTATGTGCGTTTGAATCGTAAACGCTATTGGGGTGGCGAATATAATACAGATAAAATCTCTGCTTATCAAACTCTCTATACATGTCTTGTTACAGTGGCAAAACTTATGGCTCCTATCGCTCCATTCTTTGCCGACCAATTGTATCTCGATTTGAATGCTGCAACAGGCAAAGAGACTGCTGAGTCAGTTCACTTAGCTAAATTCCCTGTATGTGACGAAACACTTATCGATAAAAACCTTGAAGAGTGTATGCAACTTGCACAACAATCATCTTCTATGATTTTGGCATTGCGTCGTAAAGCAGAGAAAAAAGTGCGTCAACCACTTCAAAAAGCTGTTATCCCTGCTGCAGATGAAAAAACACGTGAGCAACTTTCATATATTGCCGACCTTATCAAGACTGAGGTTAATGTGAAAGAACTCGAAATTGTTTCGGCTGACAATTCTTCTATTTCACTTGTTAAACGTATCAAACCAAACTTCAAAACTCTTGGTAAGAAATATGGTAAACAGATGAAAGAGATTGCAGCAGCAATCACTGCATGGGACCAAGCAGCTATTTTGGCTATTGAACGCAATGGTTCAGCTGAATTGGCTTTGGCTTCGGGTGCAGTAGTTGTAGAGCTTGCCGATGTTGAGATTGCAACAGAAGATATGCCAGGTTGGTTGGTTGCTAACGAAGGTACACTTACTATTGCGCTTGACGTAACTGTAACAGAAGAACTTCGTCAAGAAGGTATTGCTCGTGAACTTGTTAATCGTATTCAAAACATCCGTAAGTCTAATGGTTACGAAATCACCGATAAGATTGTTGTTGAAATCGAACGTCTTGATGCAATCAACGATGCAGTAGTAAATTACACTGAATATATCGGCGGACAAGTGCTTGCTAATGAAATCAAATTGGTAGATGCTATTGTCGAAGCTACAGAACTCGACTTTGAAGAATATGTAGTGAAAGTAGCAGTGAAAAAAGTATAATATAATTGATTTGTATAATTTAATAGGTTAACTTTTAGTAAGTTAACCTATTTTTTTTTGTATTTGCCATTTTAAAGTATTTTTATTAAATTTGCAAGGTGAATCCTTTTGTTTATTTATTAACAAATAAATCTATATATCTATGTTTAAGCGTTTTATAAATTATGCTATTTTAATTGTTTCTTTTGTGCTTTTTGCATCAAATGTAAGTGCACAGTTAAATGAAACATTTGACAATCTTCGCTATGGAGTTCCAAATGGTTGGGATAATAGCGATTATGTTTCTGGTTTAGAACAATGGTCTTATTATGCTTCTGGGTTTAATGGTACATCTGCGGTGGCGTGTCAAGCTGTTGATGGATCTCAAAAGGGTTATGCTATTTTGAAAACTCCTGCGTTGAGTAATTTGCCTGCTGGCTGTCAATTATCTTTTAATGTTAATGCTCCTGCTCAAATAGCTCAAATGTCTGTTTCTTTGAAATATGGTGCTAAGGAGTTTACTTTAGGTAAGGTGCAAACTAAAGGCTGGACTGAACTCTCTTATGACTTGTCTGCATATGCAGGTTATACTGTGACAATATGTTTTCGCATAGACTGCGGTGGCAAAGGTTCTTATGCGACAGAATGGTGTATTGTTGATAATGTCAAGGTTGCAACTAAACCGAATTGTGCTCGTCCTATAGATTTGTCTGTAATGTCGGTTAATCAAAATAAGGTTTCTCTTATTTGGTCAATGAGCAAAGATGGTGCAAAATCTCCAGACTTTGATTTGGTGGTTAAGGATTTGAAAACAAATACTAATGTTTTTAATCAAACTATCGTTGCCGAAGATTATATGTATGAGGTTGAAGGCTTGACACCTTCTACTAATTATGAGGTTGTATTAAAGACTAATTGTAGTGCTTCAGGACAAGGTATTTCTGATTTTGCGACTGTGAAATTTACGACATTATGTCCAAATCAAAATTTGCCATACTCTCATTCTTTTGACGGTTGGAACACTTTGCCTGATTGTTGGTTAGGTTCAAAATCTGGTGTATCTGTGCAAGAGGCTATTAAAATTGGAGCTTCAGCTGTTAAGTTGACATCAACAAATTCTTCAGAGGCATATCTTATTTCTCCACAATTAAATAAGGCGGCTAATAATATTGAAATAGGAATGAGTGTTTACGGAAAAAAGGGCACAAAATACTCTATTTTCTTAACTCCCGATCCTACAGATATGTCGCAAGCTATACCTTTGTGGGAAAATATTGAAATTCAAAAAAATAATGAATGGGATGATTTGACATTTAATACGCTTGTTACTGATTTGACAGATGTTGGTATGGCTGTGGTTGTATTTATGCCTTCTGGTGTAGATGCTACAATGTATGTAGATAATATCAAATTTTCTACAGCTCCAACTTGTCCAAAATTGGAAAGTTTGAGAGAAATAGTCTCTGATTCTACTTTTACTACAATTGATTGGAATGAGTATATTGAGGTAGGTAATTACGAGGTTTTGGTTTCTAGAGATAGTATCGGAAAATCTCAAGTTGCCGATAGAGATTCGGTTATAACTATCTCTAAATCTTATAACGTTAATTCTCATCCTTGTACTATAGATGGGTTAGATAAAAATAAAGCATACACTATTAAGGTGCGTGCTATATGTAGCGAAAATGATACTTCTAAATGGAGTAATCCTATTTCAATACATACCTCTTGCGGTTCAAGAGAAGATGCTATCTTCTTTGAAGGTTTTGAGTCTGGCATATTCCCTCCTGAATGTTGGTTCTCTCGTCAGTCTGTAAAAAGCCCTTCAACAGGCGGTATATCTCAGGGTATGGATTATGGTGATGAAACTTGGACTTTAGGTAAAAAAATGACAGGAGGTTATGATGAGATACATGATGGTAAATATTCTGCTAAGTTACGTGATACAAAAGCTGGTATTCATACTATATTAGTTACTCAGCCTATATATGTCGATATTCCAACTCATTACGATTTATCATTGTGGGTGTATCGTGATGCAGTTTATGCTTATGCGGCAAAAGAGCATGAAGGTTTGAATATTTGGGTTAACAATCGCCCTGATACTATTGGAGGTACAAAATTAGGCTTTATTAATAGTATCTATACAATGTATCCTATAGAGGAACAAGAGGGTTGGTATCAATATGAATATAATATTCCTTTGGCAGGTAATGTATATATTATTTTTGAAGGTGTGAGTGGTGGTTCGTATGGTACATTTATCGATGATGTAGAGGTTAAATTGGCTCCATTATGTCGTAAGGTTTCTGATATTAAATTGAGCGATATAACTACAAATTCAGTAAAATTGTCGTGGACTAAAGGATTGAATGAATCTAAATGGAATGTAAGATACACGTTGGTGAGTGGACAACATGAAATATCTAATGCTGTGGTTGTTGAAGGTAATCCTGAATTGGATATTACAAGCTTATCTCCTGGTGCCCAATATACAATCAATGCACGTGTTGTCTCAAATTGTGGTGCAGATGATATGGGCGAGCCTGTTGAGTTTACTCAAAAGTTTGAGACCGACTGTGATGCTATAAGCATGTTGCCTTACATTCAAACATTTGATGAAGAACGTTTTCCACCTCATTGTTGGCGTCAATATCAAAGTCAAGCGTATGGCAATCCAAATGATATGTTTGCTTCTGACTATGGTGATGCAGCTTGGATGCGAAATGATGATAAATTCTGGAATCCTGAACTTATCAAATCTGGTGCGGCATCGGCTAAGTTGCAAGCTTCAAGTGGTGGTATTAAATCGGCATTGGTAACTCCTCAGTTTACTTTTGCTTCAGGCAAAGAGTATGTAGTTTCGTTCTGGTTCTATCGTATGCCAGAACCTAAAGATATGGATAATACTTCTGCTGTTGATAATGAGGGATTGAATATTTTGGTTAATGATCAACCTAATGTTGATAATGCTACTAAATTAGGTTATATCAATGTTGGTAGTCAGTTCGCTCCAAAAGTAGAACAAGAGGGTTGGTATAAATACGAATTTACTATTACTGCGTCAGGCAATAAATATGTAATTTTAGAAGGTGTGCATCAAGGTACAATGGCGATGTATATCGATAACGTTGTGATACGTGAGAAGACATCGTGTGATTATATGGACGTCAAGATTGACTCTATAAAAACGAATGTGGCTCGTGTAACAAATTTAACTTCTGACGTTGATGTATGGCAAGTTAGTGTTGGTTTACCTGGATTTAATCCTAACACAGGAAATCTTTTTGATGCAACAGGTTCGAGTGTTACTATTACAGATTTGACTCCTCAAACTGATTATGAGTTGTATGCTCGTCGTAAATGTGCTGATGGTACATACGGACCATGGAGTGAGTTTGTTCTTCAATTCTCTACTCAATGTGCTCCTATTGTAGTTGATTTTGATAATCCATTCTTCGAAGGATTTGAGAATTTTACAGTTGATGAATATGTTTTTGATTGTTATCAACAAGTTGCCAACGTTTCTGCTGAAGGTATATTTTCTGCAAAAACAGGAACGTATAATGATGATGGTGTAATCACAATGACTCCTTATGAAGGAAGTATGTTTGCAGCATTGCCTTATAATAACGATACATGGCTCTTCCGCCCATTTTATTTGAAGGCTAATAGCAATTATGAGGTGACGGTTATGGCTCGTCAAGATTGTGATTTTGGTATGAATTTGAGCTTGGCTTATTTTATTGAACCTGAAGTGTCGATGCTTGTTGATACAATGGTAACACAAGAGCTTGTGAGCGATTGGCGTGAGTACAAAGGTTGGATAAATGCGCCTGAAGATGGTGTATATTATATAGGTATAAACACAATTACTTGGGGTATATCTGTTCAACAAAATAATTCTGTTATTGATAATTTCAGTGTTAAAGAGATCGAATGTGCTCCTCCGGTTCAAATTAAAGAATCTAAAATTACTGCAAAATCTGCTGAGGTAGATTTCCATTCTATTGCAGATGTTTGGGAAGTTAAAGTGGCAAGTGTCAATTTCGACCCAGAATATGGTGTGGCGGATATTGCTCACGACACAATACGTGAAAAACACTATGAAATCAATGGTTTGCAAACAAATAAAGAGTATTACTATTCTTTCCGCTCTTTGTGTGCTGAACCAAGCGAATGGAGTCATGTGAAGACATTCCGCACAATATGTTCTACTTTCGAATTGCCTTATTATGATAATTTTGAAGATCCAGAATTGAACAATATTGTTTGTTGGTCTTCTAATTTGACAAATGAGTACACAAGTAAATCTGAACCATCTAATTATGTGGCATATAGTGGTCATGTTTCATTCAAAATGTATGAATCAATGACTATTTTGCCTGAATTTAATGTTTCGTCATTGGCTAATTATCTTGTGAAGGGATATGTACATGCTTCTAAAGACAATGCTCATATTTCAGTAGGTGTAGTAAAAGATATTGCAAATCCATTAGAAACATTTGAGTCTGTAGCAGATGTCATTGTGCGTAAAAGCTATGAATGGAGCGAGTTCATTGCTTATCTTTCGGATTTAGCAAAACCTGATTTTGCTGAATTTGCAGATGCTAAATATATAGCGTTTGTCGTTGGTAATGGCACTGAGTTCTTTATTGACGATTTAGAGGTTATCGAAATACCTACTTGTTTGTCTCCAACAGAGGTGTATATCGAAAATGTTACTACAAATAGTTGTGAAATTCGTTGGTATGAAAATGGATCTGCAACTAAATGGCAAGTAAATGGTTATTATAAGAGTGAGTTAGTAGTTGATACTATTGTAACAACCAATCCTGCTACAATTTTAGGCTTGAATCCTGCATCGACATATAATTTTGAGATTCGTGCAATTTGTTCGGATGTAGATAAGAGCTGGTGGTCGAAAGCCGGCGAAGTAACAACCGAGTGTGCTTCTTATGGATTGCCATACGACCAAACATTTATTGGTACAGAGCATCCTCAATGTTGGAAACAAGGATTGGCATATCCAAATAAAGAGGGCAACTATTGGGTACACACGACAGATGCTTATTATTATAAACAACCATACGATGTGGATGATTATAATCAAATCGTTTATTTGAAGGATTATACATCAATGGTGGTTTCTCCAATCATTAGTTTGAAAGATGTTTCAGATGCATTGTTGTCTTTTGATTTGTATAATGAAAATAGTGGTAACATTCGTATCTTATTGTCGAAAGATGGCGGAACCAATTTTGACATTGTCTTAGGTAGTGGTTATACATCTATGACGGATACTATGTCATTGCATTTTAATTTGTCGGAATATGTAGGTAATGATATTTGTGTCGGAATCGAGGCTACTTCTTCTGGTTTTGCTGGCTCATTTGTTTTGATTGATAATTTCTCAATCGAAGAAGTGCAAAACTGTAAACGTCCTGTAGATACAAAACTCATTGTGGCGTATGACACTTTTGCTAAATTTACATTAAATGATACTACTCTTAATTCAAAGTGGCAGTATGTTATAGGACAAGTTGGTTTTGACCCAAATAAAGCGACTCCAGTATCGATTAGTAGTAAAAACTTTGAAATACAAGGTTTGAATCCGCTTTCAAATTATGAGGTGTATGTTCGTGCCGTTTGTGGTTCTAATGCTTATAGTGATTGGCGTGGACCTCTCGAATTCCAAACAGCATGTTTGATGGATGTAGATTTCCCTTATTATGAAGGTTTCGAAGGAATAACTTCTTTGAGTGATAATTGCTTCAAACTATTTAGTTTTAAATCGTTAGAAGACCGATATCCTACAGCTGAATTAAATACTCGTACTTATGTTAGCGCAGGTACTCAAGGTTTGGTATTGGTTTCATCACCTAACAACTGTATGTATTTTGCATTGCCATTGATGAGCAAACCTCTTCGCGAACTTAAAATATCATTCGATTATCGCAATGAGTATGATAATAAACCTGAATATGCAGCAGTAGCAACTTCATTGGAGTTGGGTGTTATGGCAGATCTTAATGTTGAGCAATCTTATACGCGTCTTGTAGAGTTGCCATTTACATCAATTCATGGTTTTGAGTCTTATTTCTACTCATTTGCTGATGCCGATGCGAAGATTGATTTGAGTGATAAATATATCGTATTCCGATATAATAAAACTCCTAATAAAGATAGAACAGCAATATGGGCAGGTCTTGATAATATCGAAATTGTTCCATCTGATTATTGTTATACAGTTGACGGTTTGGTTGTTTCTGAACGATTGTCTGATGGAGCTACATTGACTTGGAATCATGAAAATAGTTCGGTAACAGCGTTTGAGTATCGTCTCTTGTCTAATAATACAGAAATTAAGACAGGAACAGTGACTACACCATCTGTATCTTTGACCGATTTGTTGCCAGCGACTAATTATCAATTTGAAGTTCGTTGTCAATGTTCAGCTGACAACTATTCTGATTGGAAAACTCTTAATTTCCGTACACTTGCATACGCTCCAACATTGCCTTATGTTTTAGGATTTGAAGATGAAGAAAGCAGTAATTGGGTATATTGTGGTGAGGGTCAAACCAACTATTTCGTTGTTGGCGAAGATAAGTTGGGTGTTAAATCAGGTAATAAAGCGTTGTATATTACAAACGATGGTCAATTGAATCAATATTCAATTGGTAGTACATCGTCTTCGTATGTTTATCGCTTGTTCGACTTTGAACCAGGACAATATACAATCTCATATTCTTGGAAGTGTGTAGGTGAACGTACTGATGCTTATAATGCCGACTATGGAAAAGTTTATCTTGCTCCTATAGATAAAGATATTGTTGCAGGTAAACGTATCAGTTCTTATATGGATGCAGTTTCTGGTTGTATTATGCTTTCTAACGACAACAAAGGTTTGAATGTTTCATCAAAATGGAATGATGTCGTAGTAGATGTTGTGTTTGACAAAGCAGTTAAATATAATTTGGTTATTGAGTGGTATAATAATGCTTCGGGAGGAGCTCAAACACCATTGGCAATAGATGATATTTCGGTTCGTAAGGTGAATTGTCCTATGCCAGAGTCGTTGAAATTGATTATGGTAGATGATGTGAATGCTAAGATTGCAATTAATACAATCTCAGATGCCGATACTTATGAATATCGCTTGTGCAAATCTAACGATGTTGAGGATTATCTATCTATTGGTTCATCTATTACTAAAACAATAGAATTGACAGCTCTTACTCCTGCTACAGATTATTATTTGTTTGTACGTTCGGTTTGTGGCGAGGACGAAAGTTCAAATTATCAATCGATAGCATTCCGTACCGAAAAAGCTGCAGCTGTTATTCCTTATACATCTGATTTCAGTAGTGCTGATGAAAATTCACAATGGGTGATTGTTAATGGCAATCAAAAGAATGGATTTGTGATAGGTGGAGATTCTAAATCGTTGTATGTTACATCTGAACCTCAAAATGGCGAAACTGCCGTATATGGTTATGATAGTAAGATTGAGACTGCTGCGTATGCATATCGTTTGTTTAATTTCGAAAAAGGACAATATGCAATATCATACGATTGGAAATCAGAAGGTTCTAAGTTAGATTATGGTCGTGTATTCCTTGTTCCGGCATCTTACGAAATAGAAGCTGGTAAACGTATTGGTAATGTCAATGTTACAACATATGTAGCTACGCTCCCAGCCGAATGTATAGCTCTTGATGGAGGTATATTGTCTGGTAAATTAGCAAGTAATCATGCCGAAAATCCATTCTTTATTTCAGAACCAGGAAGATATAAACTTGTTGTTCAATGGTATAATAAAGGTGATTATACCGGTACACTTCCTTTGTGGTTGGATAATGTAGAGGTAAATAAAGAAAGCTGTGCTGTAATCGATGAATTGAAAGTTATAGATTCAGACTATCAATCTGTTACAGCAACATTCAAAAACTATAACGAATCGGCTACAGTTTGTGCTATTTCTACATCAAATAATGTTGACTTGGCATTTGCTACTGATACTACATTTACCGATACAATTTCGTTTGAAGGCTTGAATGGTAGCTCTACATATTATTTGTTTGCAAAAGCACAATGCTATGAAAATATCGCATCTGAATGGCAAATGATTTCATTTACAACTGATTGTTCTCCTATTGAGATTACAGAAGCAAATCCATATTTAGAAGGGTTTGAAAATTATCTCGATGAAACTAATTTGGATAATTGTTGGACAACATCTTACAAACATGAAGGTCAATTGGTTTATGTTTCTTCTGATGTTGATATGGGCTACAATGCTTATGCTATGGAGGGTGTTAAGTATTTGACTCTTGCTAACGGCAATAACACAGCAAATGTTTCACGTCAGTTCCTTCTCGAAGGCGGAGTTTACTATTGTATTTCGGTATGGAGTGTTATGACGCCTGTGGCAGATAAAGAGCGTGGTCGTACAACAATTCAGTTGAAGAATGGCACAGAGGTGCTTGCAGAGCAAGACGTAAGTGCTGAAAAATATTGCGAAGTACGTCGTGTATTTGTGCCTCGTGAAACAGGTGTTTATGATTTAGGATTTACGTTGAATGTTGGACTTTCGGTTGTTAATGCAAGTGTCGATAATTTCAAAGTTGAAGTTCTCAAATTTGGAGCCCCTGACCAATTAGAAGTTGATTCGATCGCAAAAACTTCTGCTCAAATTTCATGGGTAGGACTTGCTGAGCGTTATCAAGTGCAACTCTATAAAGAAACAGAATTGTTGGTAGATACAAAAACTCAAGATTTGTCTTATACATTCAACAATTTGTCTCCTGCAACAACCTATAGAGTTCGAGTACGTGGTATTATCGACAATCCTCTTCAAGAGTCTGATTGGATTGAGATAATGTTTACTACCGATTGTGATGTTGCATTGCCTACATTTACTCAAAACTTTGAAAACACAGCATTGGGGTCTATTCCTGTATGTTGGGATAATATGTCTGAAACTACTCTTACTGATAATACTAAAAATTGGAGTATTAAAGTGGACGCTGGTAATAAATCAGCTTCAGTAAATACTTCTGAGTTGTATGGTACTGCAGTTCTTCTTTCACCGATGGTATTTGTTGAAGATAACACCATTCTTTCCTATAGTTATCGAAATCTCACTCATACTGATAAGTTGAAAGTAGAAGTAAGAGGTGTAGGTGTACGTCAATTCTCTGATGTAATTCTTGAAGGTGGACATTCAGGTTGGCAACAAAAATTGTTAGAACTTTCGGCTTACGAAGGCGATACAATACAATTGGCATTTATAGTTGATGCAAAAGCCAACAAAGAAGGTGGTATTATTGGTGTTGACGATATGCGTATAGCATGTTATGCAGGCGAGAAGACCGATAAAGCATCAGTTTGTCAAGGCGAAGGTTTTGTGGGTTATGGATTCTCTGTTTCTAGCAACGAATTGTTTGTTGGAGTGAATACATTTACTAAATTTGTTACATCTAACAATTGCGACACGCTCAAACATCTTGAAGTGACAGTCAATCCTATGTCTTCAAGTCACACATACGATACAATTTGTCGTGGTGATGTTTATATGTGGGGTGATATTGCATGTATCGAAACCAATGTATATGAAGTGTGGTATCGTGGTAAGTCAAGTTGCGGTTGCGACTCTGTAGCTTACTTGCATCTCGAAGTGCTCGATTTGCGTGAGAATATTTATGAGACAATTTGTGAAGGCGAAAGCTATAAATTCGGAAATAGTGAGTATTCAGAAACAGGTATCTATGTAGATACAATTCCAAATCCAGGTTCTTGCGATTCTATCAAGATACTCACACTTGTAGTTATTCCTACCACATACGAATCATCGATGACTATCTGTCAGAGCGAGCCTCTTGAATGGAACGATACATTATTGACTACATCAGGCCGTTATGAGCGCATATATTCAAATGCCAATGGTTGTGATAGTATTGAGATATTGAATTTGACAGTATTACCTACATTTACAGAGTTGAATGCTTCTATCTGTCAAGGTTCAAGCTATTTGTTTGGTGCACGTGAACTTACCGAAGCGGGCGTTTATGTTGATTCGATGGTTAATGTTTTAGGCTGCGACTCTATTATAACATTGAATTTAGTGGTTAATGAGCCTGCTCATGGAGTCTTCGAGGATTATGTTTGCGAAGGATATGAGTATGTAGGTTTTGGTTTCAAAACAATGGTAGGTGAAATCATGGCAGACACAGTATTGTATCGCACAGTGAAAACTATCGAAGGTTGCGACTCTATTGTCGAATTGCATGTAGAGTTTGTGCCTACAGCCCATGTTGATACTACAGTCACTATTAAGGAAGGAGAGTATTACGAATTTGGCGAGAAAACATTAACTTCGGCTGGTCAGTATAAAGAAACATTCATAACATCTTTGGGTTGTGATTCTATCGTAAATCTTACTCTTGAAGTGGTAACAGGAGTTGATAACGTATATGCTCTACCATTGACTATAGTGCCTAACCCTATTGGTAGCGGTCAAGCAACTTATGTAAATCGTGAATTTACAGCCGAAGAGCAACGTGGTTTGCGAGTAGAGGTTGTTAACTCTCTTGGTCAGATTATAGCAATGCAACATCCAACTCAATATCCAATTGTGGTTAGAGGAATAGATGTTAGCGGTTTGTATTACATCCGAGTTATCACCGGCACAGGTGATTTATATGTAGGCAAATTGATAGTTAAGTAGTCGAATGAATACTAATAAAAAAGAGAGTGTGTCGAAATAGACACACTCTCTTTTTATTAGTAGTGTTATTGTTTTATAGTTATTATTTTACTACAAATTTAGTTTTTATTGTAGATTGATTTTCGGTTATTATATTAGCAATGTAAATACCATGATTTAAATTTAATGGAAATTGTTTTGTAGGTTGTTCTATAGGTTCTTTTATTATAAGTCTGCCCATAATATCGTAAATATTTATTTCGGTTGGATTGTTGATGTTGAAATATAAAGTTTTGTCTTGTAAATCATAATAGATGTTTTGGGTATTATTAGTTATATATTCATTAAAGGTTGGATTTTTTTCTCCTATAAATTCTTTCCAATATTTATGAGAAGCATAAGCTTCATGAGCTTCAGTAGGTACAACAAATTCTATTTCACGACTAACGCTATCAAATGTGATCTCATGAATTCGAGGAGGAATCATAGCTTGTACTTCCATATATTTGATACCAGAACAACTATAAAATGCTGATTCGCCAATACTATCCAATGATGCAGGGAATATTACTTTTTCCAAATTTTTACAACTTAAGAATGCATATTTATCAATAATAGTGAGGCTATTGCCAAATATTACAGATTTGAGCGAAGAACAATGTGAAAATGCACCACCTTCAATATTAGTTACATGTGACAAATCTATAGAGTCGAGTTTGTCGCAGTAGCTAAAAACAGAATATTTTAATATTTTAAGAGAAGAACTTAGTTCAACTTTAGTAAGAGAATTACAACCATTAAAGGCAAGAATAGCAATTGAATCCACACTATTAGGAATAGATATAGAAGTGATACCACTGAGATTAAAAGCGTATTTATTAATTAGTTGAAGAGAGTTTGGAAGAGTTATATTAACAAGATTTTTACAATTTTCAAATGCATGATGACAAATAGATATAGTTCCATCTGCTACTTCTATAGATGTGTTTTCTGGCATTTTTCCTTTATATTTATATAGGTGATTGCCGAAATATACACAACCATCAGGTTGATTATTTAGCCATAAAGTTTCGTCAAAAGCTCCTTCACCTAAAGATGTTAGTTCGCAAGAATGGTGTATTTGTACCAAATTGTTACAGCAATAGAAAGCGCCATTCCCTATTTTTGTTATTTCTTTAGGAATATTAATGGATTTTATGTTATGGCAAAAATCAAAAGCATCATCTCCAATTGATGTGATTTTATAAACATTACCATTATAAAGGATTTCTCGTTGAATGTCAACAATACCTAATACGTTCTCATTAGAATCGTCATAATCAACAACCGATGCAGTTTTTGTAATGGTATCAATGTCATAATAAAAATTATCTTTTACAAAGTTGTATGCCGACAGAGTAGATGATAATACGATGATGGTCAGAAGTATTAGAATTTTTTTCATGGTGAGTTTTTTTTAGGGTATTTGTATTAGAATTTTGTTTTAGTGATACAAAGGTAGTGAAAATTTTTGATTCAATGAATATCTCTTCGTTTTTAGTTTTAGAGGCTGTGTCTGAATTTTGACACAGCCTCATAATTATTATTTAATTTTCCTAAATACAATTT
>JAEIGA010000734.1_pt1 | contig 48589 bp, 80 predicted proteins | sample 9270691 | NCBI WGS metagenome assembly JAEIGA01 (sample SAMN17057246, study PRJNA624740) | gut metagenome | biome: biome; isolation source: fecal sample | host: Bos grunniens | place: China: Xizang | collected 2019 | reverse complement strand
GAGGAGCGGGTGGGGAGCGAATTTAAGAGCAGTGTAGTGAGCCTGCGAACGAAACAGCTCGATGAGCGGAGTGGCCGCAGGGGCAGGCGACTGCTCCTTTACAATATCCCCATACATTTCCCTTTAATTCCCTTTCTTCACCTTTATTTTCGCTACATGATATTAACCTAAGGAAAGCTCCCAAGTGTTTCGATGTTTGTTGCAGTTGTAGAAAAAAAATAATTACCGGGATTTTACTCCTCGGTAATTGGTTCTAATGATTCTTCATCACAAATTATATCATCAGGTCAATCAGATAGTAAATATCCCCATTCTCCTGGTTTTTTAATTTTAATTCCTGTAATTTTAAATTTTATTCCAAGTCTTTTAAGTATTACATCCTGCCCTTCTTCAAATCGTGGAACAATATTATTAATTATATCTGTTTCCGCAATATTTTCTATTTCTTGACAATTTTTTATAGATATTTTATATTCATCATCATAGTATCCTAAGCTATAATACTCTCTTTCACCACTTATTTTACTAGGTCGAATACTGTAATTTATAAATTTTGTTTTTGGATTTATCCAATAGAGTGCCTCGCTTAAAGTATAACTATATTTCTCGAATTCTTTTCCTCCACACCATAGTAGATAATCTCTTACTAGATCCTTTAACTTACCATTACCCCAGATTGCAATTTTTACTTCCTTCATAGAATTCAATTATTTCTTGTGGTGTACATTTTACAAAATTTTTATTTTTATTTTCTACTTCATTACATACGAAGTACTGTTGTGTTTCTGGGAGATGGAATAATTGTCCCAAGTCATCAGTCGTATTGTATGCAATCAGCGCAAGGAATAATTCTTCATTTTCTTTACAATCATAGTGTTTATTGGGTCCTTGATTTTCAGCTAGGTATATTTCCAATGCTTCTTCTGTTGTTTTGATTCCCATAGTTTCATCAGTATAACCAACTCCGTGTATTGTGAACCAGATATTTTCTAAACAATTACTTAACCACACTGCGTCAGGAAACTTACAACAACTACAAAGACTTACTCCTCTTTGTTTTAGTTTTTCTCTAAGTTCTGGTGTATTTTTTCTAATAAATGCTCTAAATTTATAATCTCGTTTTATTTTTTCTTCCATATTTCCAATCTATCTTTATGGTTAAGGTAGGGGTATTTTTTGTTTGATATATATTTAATCCAATTATATCCAAATAATTTTCTTTCGCCTTTAGTATAGTTTAGATTACCTTCATTATAGATCGCTTCGGATTCAAAACAAATATTTTTATAAGCGCTATTATATGGTGGTAATATTACTTCAACGATCCAGGCGATTACGTAAATTAATAGAGGTAATAGAACAGATAACGTCATCCACCACCAACTAAGAACCGTAGAACATAGTATCAAGCTAATGGTTGTAGACGGTATTAGGATTTCTAGTTGTTGGTACATATGGATTGTTTCATGATTTAGTGTATATAAGTCTATTTTATTCTTATATTCTTCCCTAATCCAGAGTATAAATAGGGTTAACATTGCCATATATCCTTTAAAGGGTATATATTTATTTACTATTTTTATTGGTCTCATAGTTATAAATAAAAATAGGCCCCAAGTAAATTTAATTATTTGGGACCTTAAAAATTACTGTAGTTTCTTCTGTATGAATCTTACTGAAGCTAGGAGTACTATAGTAGGCCATATAATACTATAATATATGTTTTCTCCTTTTGATTTATCATTCCATACTTTTTTCAATATTCCATAAGTTACTGGAATTCCTATTATCCATAGTATTAAAATAAAATATAACATAGTTTTTATTTTTTTTTTATTATCCGCCGTAGATCACTAATTGTTTATTATCCCAATCAAACAGTTTATACAGATTTGCCAAATTAAAGATTGTATATTCGAATAGGCTTGATCTAGTTACAGTAAAGTAGTCTTTTTCCAGGTTTTCTATTACTGCCCATTCTCTTGACCATTCGAATACTTTTACCCTAAAGTAGTGTTCCATATCGAATTGGTCTTTAGTTTGATAAATTTCCTCAAAGTGTTCAGTAATAACTTTTTTATATTCAAGGATTATCAGTCTAAGTCCTTCTTTACTGATTGAGTAGATATCAAAGTCTTCGTTTGGTAATAAGCAGTTAATTTCTTTATTAAAATCTTCTCTGTTTTTGAGTAATTTCCAAATCGATGTTCCCTCATTACCTAGTATTATTTTGCCTAGTATTTCGAAATCTACTATTTCTCCGTCATCTGATTGTGTTAATTTAATTGGGTTTATATCTTTTGGACATTCATACCAATTTACTCTCCATCCCATATTGCAATTCCTTTAGTTACTAATTCTTTTTCATAATCGCTGTGGTATTTTTTATCTATTACAGGTATTATTTCTGATGTATAGACTTCCAGTGGTGGATTAAAATTTCCCTCATTATTTGGGAAAATGAAGAGTGTATTAGGTCCATCATAGAAAACTCCACTTAAGACTCTTGGTGTTTTTGTTTCATCTTCTTTGATAATGCAGAATATCCCTTTAGGTATCGATGCACAAAGATACTTAATAAATTCTAATTTTTCCTTAAAGTCCATATAAAATTGTATATTTATTTCAAGTATAAGGAAAAAAGGTGGAGATAAACTATCCTTTACTTATAGATTGTTATCTCACACCATAATTTTAATTAGAACATATTTAAGAGATTTGTTATATCTCCAAGATCATTGTTAGATATTTTTATCTCTTCTGTTTCATAATTTTCTCCAGTACTATAATCAATTAGACTGCCTGTAGGAAATGTTACTACTTTTTTCTGTATTGCAAAGCTTTCCTCATTATTTTTCTCTGCTTCTTGGAATTTCTTTACCCAATATTTTGCATAGTCTCCTGTTACTTTATCAGGATCGTAAGGGCTCGTAAACAGTCCTTCTTTGGGTTTTGGGCATTCAATTCTAACAGTAACTTCTACATTATCGTCTGTGGAATCAGTCATTTTTACTTCCCAATAAAAATACTTTTTTCCATTTGTTTTATATCCATATACACTTGAACCGGCATCTTCAGTTAAGTTATCCCAGATATTATCAATTAATGAAACAATGTTCTCTGATACTGGACAGCCGGGGATTAGGAGTAGTTGTTCTTGTACTAGACTATCTCCCTGAATCCAAGCTTGTCCTTTAATTAACTTGGTTTTGCTCATTTCTAATTTATTGTTTTTAAAGAAAAGAGTAAAACATTCAAGTTAATCTATTTTATTCTTTTCTTTGATTTATTATTTATTCTCGATTCCCAAGAGTTTCTCAGCTGCCCTAAGATAACTGACTGCATTATAATACTCGCCATCATCTTGGGGGAAATGTAAGAAACTAGTAGGAAAATGTTTTTCTATCTCTTTTATAATGTCAGGGTCTGCAATATACTTTTTAAAGAAATAGCTTAATCCACCGAGTATTACGAGTCCTTCAAGAGAATCTAGTGACTCTCCATATTTCTCTTCAACTAGGTTTAATATATTTTTTAGATAATTTTTTATAAATTCATCAAGCTTAGTCGAGATATTATATTCCCTACCTCTTCTTACGAATCTTCCGCCATTATCTACAATAGTTTGTGCTTCTTTTACTGACAGTTTCATTTCGTAAGTTTTAAAGAGGTAATCGATAACATCATAAGAAATACAAATTACTCCAGTATTAGGTATACCGATTGCTGCTCCAGCTGCTGCACTTGAATTAATAACACTACAAAAATCAGTTGTAAGATATCCACCATCTAGGATAAGGTAGTTTCTCATTCTAAAGTCATTTCGTTTAGATATTTCTCTAATATCCAAACCTCTATCGGCATAAGTTAATTTACATGATAATCCTTGTGGTAGACAGATAAAATAATCATCCTGTTGTATCATCAAGGTATTATATAAATGTTCAAGTAACTCATCTGCTTTTTCTGAGAATGCCATTGACAGACCTATAATTACCTTATCAAATTTATCAAAGCCTCCGTATTTTTTCAACAAATATGAAATCCATACCGGATAAGCTTCTGCCATATCTTCATAATTTTCCAATTTCAAGAGATAACTTCTAGGAACTTTCAGAGCTGATGTTCCGAGTACGTAATAATCTGCACCTAGCATAAACATTACATCATCATCCATTTCCATTGGTTTATCAATTTTTGCAATAGCACTAATAAACTTCTCATATTGAAGAACACCAGTTTCGCTATAGTATGCAACTTTAACACTTGAATAACCTAAATCAATTGCTAATAACCTCATCTTTAATATCGTTAAGTATTTGTATAAATGTTTCTATAATTTCTTTCTCGACTTTCCACTTTTTAAGATCCTCAACAAATTCACTCTCAAGATACCTTAAGGGAATTCTAGGAAACAAATAAGTATATCCCTGTGTTATTACTCCAAGCCCGAAAATATCTTTATCGAACCTGACAACCACAGCTTGTAACAAGGGTGAGCTAGTTTGTCCTGTATTCCTATATCCGAACACATAACAACCACTGAGCAAGGATGAATGTATACTATAAAATACATCCTGTGCGGCTTGTTCAATATTACTCCAACCCCAACAATTCTTTAGAACCACTTTCTCTTCTGATATCGGATTCATACAACACTTCTCCTCCTCCAGATTCGAAATAGTCTTCTTCAATCTTGAACTCTTTGTCTTTTCCATTACTTAAAATATAGATTAATACATAATAATAATTAGGCAAACTACATTCCATTTCACTTAGCCCTATAGATTCTATCTCTAAGTGGGAATATGATTTAATTACTTTACCTAAATTTTTAAACATATAACTTAAATATTCAACAGAATCCTGGTATTTATCAATCTCTAGTAGTAGATTATATTCAATCCAAGATCCCATTTCTTCATCTTTCTTTTTTACTTCCAAGAATTTAAATCTAACTCCCGGAGCAAATTCTGGATCTAAATTCATTAGTGCCAGAGTAAGTTCATTTTTAACACTTAGTCTGACTTTTCCTTTTAATTTTAATAGTTCTCCAATCTTAGAACCTACCTGAGTCTCCATAACCTTGACCTCCGCGTTCTGTTTCTTTTGTTATCTCTTCTAGTTCTACGAATTCCATAAGTTCAACTTTGGCAAAAACAATCTGAGCAATCCTTTCGCCCGGTTCTATTGTTTGAGCCTCATTGCTTAAGTTTACTAGGATTACACCGATTTCTCCCGTATAGTTCAATTATATATCTAATAAGGACTTTATTAGATTTAGACTGTATCATCAATGTAAAATACACAGTCGTTGAAAATTTTATATTCTGCTGATTAAGAAAATTCTATTCCAGCAATTCATTTTATTTAAAGACTCCAACTTTTTTCTTTTAGAGTCTACGGTCCCAGGTGTATTAAGAACTGTTAAACCTCTCTTCAGTGCTAAGCCTGATCTAGGTCTTACTTGAATTTCATAACCTTCCGGAATATCTAAGTATATTCCAGTTTTTACTAAGGTTCTTTCAAGTGGTTGCAATGTTATGGCCTCAGGGATCCATGCTTTTACGTCCATTCCTGAGTTACCTACCTTACCATATTCTGGCAGAGGATAGGGTGATTTGTTTGTTATTCCTACTTTAATCATCGTGTATAAAATGTCTTATTACCTACTCCAAGAACAGTAAAATATTCCTCCCCCGGAAGACCTGATTCTACTACTTCTATATTTCCTATAAAATTTGGGATTATAGTATAACACCAGTTTCCCAAATCAGATAAAAATGTTGGACAATATTTTAAAACTTCATCTAGATAAAATATGCCAAAAGTTCCTGAATCTACAACAAAAGTCCCTACAGGTGTTTCTTTTTTCTGTTCTATCTGTAAATCATTTTTCATTCTTGGAGTATTCGCTCTTTTGATTAATCCTGAAATATTTCGTGAATGCTCCTCAAGTTCTAATTGACTTAAGATTTTATCAAGTCCTAGTACAGACCAAGAACCGTCACCACCTGTTGTTCTTTTCCATATATAATTCGAAAAACCTAGGGATGATTCGATAACACAATCTTCGATATCAAATCCAATTCCCCAATCTTCATCTTTTGTAAAATGTCCTGGATCAGTTATAATAATTGTTCCATTAAAGTCCATATTTTCTCTTTGTCATAAACTTAAAAAACCAACCAGTACCAGATACAAATCTTATCTGACCGAGTAAGTCTGGTCCTTTAGAGAAATTATTAAGATCTACATTATAAATATCAAATCCAAAATTCTCAGGACTAAGGCAAACTCTATCTTTTATTAAAACTCCAGACCCTATTAGCCCTTGGAGTGTAGACATTAGATAGTCATAGTCCTTGGGTAATAGGTATGTTGGTTTTTCTAATTCATCTAATGCAAGTGAATAGTAGTTTGGTAGTACGAGTCTCACAGATTTTCCTTTATGTTCAAATATTAGTCCAGCGGATTTAATATCATACTTAACTAGTATTGGCATAGGTTTTGGAGACTCCATTACATCTTTACTAAAAATCACTAATGAATTATATATTTCTAAAATATCATTCTGGAGTGTTGTCATTATTAATCTTCGCTAGTTGCACAGAATACATTAATTCCCATCTTATCAAGCAAGTTATAAATCTGACTTGTGATAGTAGGATTAATAGAACCTGAAATATTTTTGATCTTATCCAGATTATTAAGGAGCTCTGTGAAAGGATTCTTAATACCTGAGAACTTATTAGGATCAAATAGACCTGACTGTTCTACAATCATTCGAAGAATTTCAGGAATTGACTTATCTCCGGGAATAATTTTAGTTGCTGTAGGATAATCGAACTGCATAAAGTTGCGATCAATAATATTCCACTCAACAATGTCTCCACTAGGAACACCAGTTGCATTTTCCTCATCATCAGCTACGTTCTGAATCTGTACAATAAAACCTGACTGACTAAGAGCATAATTAATACATGAGATATCCCTAGTACTAAGGATTGTATCTGAATTAAGCAAGGTTGTCAACTCTGCATTACCTACTGCTGATTCAAAATTCGACAAATTTTCCTTAAGAAATCCCTTTACGAATTCGGGGATACTAGAGCCCATACCTTCTTTATCAAAACGAGCACGAGCTACACAACGGCCTACAGGAGAATTGATATCCTGGGCCGGAACTGAATACAAATTTACTTCTATCATTTCTATTTTATTATTTAAAGTTCTGATCTACTTAAGGCTAAGAAAAATGCCCAAAGTTTTTCTTCTATATTTATTTCTTCTAAAAGCAACTTCTCTTTTCCAGAAAATGGATATGCTTTACATAATTCTGTATATATTTCAGAGAAGTTTACCTCTTTTCCTTTTCCCCAATCAATATATCTATCGATTAAATAAGATTCTATGACACAATTGTTAACCGTCCTAGTGTCAATTAGTAGAAAGTCATCTATTATATTCCCTAGAAATACTTCTTTTATTATTTGAAGTATCATAGATATTCTAATTGTATATCCATATTTATTTCTAAGGGCATTAAATATACTTACTACGGTTGAAGGAAAGACTTCATCGTTTTTTGTTTTTATCAGATTGCCATTATTTGCCTTCATAAAAATCTCTTAGAGTTTTAAAACTAGGCGGACTTACTAGATTTAGATTTCTTCTTTGCAAGTCTGTAGTAAGAAAACTTCCTAGATAGTCATGATATCCTTGATAATCTAAGTTTTCTACTGCCTTAAGTAATATTCCTAAATCAATTTCGGTATTTTCCCACTTAAATCTATCAATTACTAAGAATTTATTAAGATCTAAGTTCATAATGTTTCCACCCAAAGATAATAAATAATCTCTCATTCTACCTAATCTTTCGGTACACATAGGATTTCCACATTTCAAAAGACTTCCGTAAGTATCTTTTTCGCTAAGTTTATAACCACACGAACAAGTTGGCCATTGATAGTCACCATTACCTGGTGTATATACTTCACCCACCATAGGTATTGTACTATTGGCTAATATTACACTCACTTCTGCTCCTGGAGTTATATTTTTACTAATCAATTTACTAACACTACCGGCACTTGGCTTTTTCACAGTACAGCCTTTTATTACTATTGGATCTACCAATATATTAGCTGACCAAGAATCCTTTCCTTTTGATAATTGAGAATTCCATTGTATGCCAAGAACTTTTGTCTTAATTAGTTCTGTATTTTCTCCCGCCCCAGAATATTTTAGTGCTCCGAGACATTTACCTGATTTATCATACACTACCCAACCATCATTTAAAAAGGTACCTGTACTAGTTCTTGTCTGATCAGTTTCAGTATATCCAGGATACTTCATCAAATCTTGTAAAGTCCAGGTGTCGGCAGGTGCAAATAAGATATGACCATCGATAGGAGATACAACAGTTTGAAAACTTTTAAGAACATCTGGATATGGCGTATTTTTTATTACCTCACCATATACAGTATTATCAGTGTAGTACCTATATGCTCTAAGAGTTAATAAGTTATTTATCTCTGAATCACAATACTTGGAGTTGATTAATCCATTTGCTTTTTGTCTAGCTTTAGATGGATCTAAATCTGCCATTCTGTCTGTGTCAATAACTGCTTCCATCTGAATAGCTACAATACCGAGAGGGAATTTTTTAGGAACAAAATTTATCAATTTCCAAGTTTGATCTATTCCTTGATTTGATAAATTTAAATTACCTACGGTTACTATTCTCTTCGGTGTTCCAGTATTTGGATCTATATATAACGCCAATGAAGTTCCATCATATTTAAGATCATAGAAGAGAGGTGAATCTTGCCCAGCGGCCATTTCAAATTCAGACATGGCCTCTAACATCGTTTTTCCTTCGACTTTGTATTTCTTAAATTTCTCTATATAAGAATTAGGTACACGAACACCTTTTGCAAATGTCTGAAATACATAATCCCTAACAAAGAAATTATCTTCCTGAGCAGCCCTAGCCTCTAAAGCATCAAACTCAGAGTCTAACAATCCAGTTTCTACTGAGTCAATATAATAAGCTTTACATGCATTTATTAAACCTGACCACTTAATTAATACTCTCTCATCTACTACCATAATATTTTATTTTTTATCAATAGACAATAACCACTTAGATAAAATTCTTCTAACTTCTTTACTAAAAACCTCCTCTATGTTGCTATTATCCATGTCAGGTAAAGACTTATCACTTTTCTTAATAGCAACCTGAATCGGAATATCTGAAAAATTTTCATCAGGATTTGGCTTTTCTACAATATTATAACCTAATTCTTTTAGAAATTCTACCATCTCACTTCTTGGCCAAAAATAACCAAAAGGCTTATCACTTAGTAAAATTCCTGAAAACATTTGAATACTTGGACACAAATCATCATTAAAACTTTCGTTATCGTTATTTTCAATATTCATACTTTCTTAATTTATAATATTATATCTCACATATCAGGTTTTTAGTTGATTCTGATTGTGAAATAATCATTTTATATAAAAAAATTTCCACCCAAAATAAAATTACTTCAGGTGGAAAACTTAAATTACTCTTTATTCTTCTCGTCAGGTTCAGGAATTACTGTGCAATCTGTTAACAATATCATAGCAGCAGCAGAGATACTATTCTCCAGTGCTACACGAATTGCCTTTGCACTATCCAAAATTCCATCATCAAGGAGGTTACTGTACTTCTTTGTCTTAGCATTATAGCCAAATGCAGGTTTAGTGCTTTTTCTCAAGGTTTCAAGAACTACATCACCGGAAATGCCTGAATTCTCTGCGATTGTCTTCAGAATACAAGGCAAAGAAGACATAACTATTTTAGCTCCCTCAACCTCATCACCACACAAAGAATTCCAGAATATTTTATCTTTTCCCAATTCCAGTGAAGCTTTGTAATACATATAACCGCCGCCAGGAACACAACCTTCTTCGATAGCACTCTTCGATGCCAAAATAGAATCCTCGATAGTAGCTTTAAGATTCAGCACTTCAGCCTCACTTGCACCACCTGCCTTGATAATTCCAATACCACCTACAAGATTTGCAAGGCGTTTTTCATATTTTGTTTTATCATATTCAGAACAATTAGGATCTTTAAGACATGCTTTTAGGATATCTGCTCGACCTGTAATTTCAGTAGGATTACCAGAACCTTCATAGATTACGGTATTATCTTTACTTACTATTACTTTTTTTGCTGTACCGAGATCTTCAAGAGTTGCACCAGTCAAAGTTAAGCCAAGATCTGGTGTAATATATGTAGCACCGACTGCAATAGCAAGATCTGCCATAGTGTTTTTTCTATTATCACCAAAATCAATTCCTTTAACTACACAACACCTTACGGCACCGAGAGATACATTGTACAGAAGAGTTGCATTAACTATTTCATCTATATCATCACATACCAAAAGGAAGGGTTTTCCTGTAGGACTGATAGCTTCCAAAATAGGTATCATTTGATTTACTGAACTAATCTTCTCACCTACAACCAGGATATAAGGATTATCCATAACACACTTACCATCGGCAGGAGAAGTTACATATTGAGGACTACACCAACCACGATCAAGTTTCATTCCTGTAGTTACGTCAATCTGAGTATCAAGAGATGAAGAGACCTCAGCAGTAATTATACCATTAACACCTACTTTCTCCATACACTCTACAACCAAATTTCCAATCTCAGGATCATTGTTAGCTGAGATAGTTGCAACTTTACGAATTTTGTCAAAATCACCATCAACACTGATAGCATTCTTTTTTACGTAGTCTTTAACCCAATTCATCGCCTTGCCCATACCTGACTTTACCTCATATACGTTACATCCAGTACTCAATGATCTCTGACCACGTATACAAAATTCTTTGGTAAGGATTGAGCAAGTAGAAGTTGAATCACCTGCCATCTCTTCAGTTCTTGATGCCGCCTTCTTCAATAATTCAGCACCCATATTTACAACGGGATCTGAAAATGATATAGACTTAGCTACAGTTGCTCCATCTCTAGTAATATCAGGAATACCAAAATCATTACTTACTGCAACACATTTTCCTGAAGGACCTAGTGTTGTTTTAATTGCGTCTGCTGTTCTAACTACACCCTCAATCATCTTACTTTGGGTGCTCATACCATGATTTATTACTTTGCCTGTCATAATTTAAAGAATTACAATAATTTCGTTAAGTGTTATTACTCGATACTCTTCACCTGAGTGTACAAATTTTTTACCTGAACCGAAATAAATATACATCTTTTCTCCCGGTTTCACATTTTCTACCTTATCACCTACTCCGATTACTTCAGCTATTTCATATTCTTGTGCCGAAGGTCCGACAGGTATACTAAGAGTTCCAATTTTCTGAGTACACTGTTCTGTGTTTTTCTCTACTTTAATTAATACTTTTTCACCAATAACTTTTAACATAACTTTTAAAAATTAAACTATTAAACTACATTAGTAAGATTGATAGATGACTTGAAGCCACCTTTTCTTACTTTCAATACATGTATAAAGAATAAAAGAGGTTTTACAACCCCTTTTATCTAATTTGAGAAATTAATACCAGTAATTCATTTGAAATTATAGCCTTGAGATTTTCCCATGTTTTTACTTCATAAGTCGCTATTTCAGCATTATTTTCATAAATACTTTTTTCAACAGTAAGACTATAAGATTTTGATGGTTTTAGGATTCGGAAATATGATAATGTAGATCCAGGTATTATTCCAACACTAACTCCAAATAACCAATGCTTTCGGCCTTTCATAAGACTATTACCAATTACTGTAATAAAATCTTTCAAGTCTGGAATATCTTTTATAAATTCCTTTATATACCTTCTAGAGTTTTCCATCCAGAATGACCAGTCCTTGATAGACTCTTTAATTATGTCTTGTAGAAGTGACTTGATTAGGTCGAATATATTATCAGGTGAATCTCTCTGTAACCAAGTATCTGGGTTTAATAAGATTTTTTGTGGATCACGTCGTAAATCAATCTTATAGTCTATCTGTACAGCTATTTCATCATTTTTATACATATCTTGAGAAATATGTACATTGATATATCTTTTCTTAGCACTTTCTACTTTATTCTCTGAGAACTTAAATATTTCGCAATCTACTAAGTTATACGGATTACTATTTTTCCCAATTCCTAGTAAGGACTTTTTTGTATTGGAACTATCAGAATACATAAAATGACTGAATGCACCAAGTTCAAAAAATTCTTTAGCTACTGGATGAGAATTACAGATTACTTTAGGCAATTCTTCTTCCCACCAAACATAAAATTCCGAAATTCTATCTAAAAGAGAATTTTCTAGTAAAGAGAATTTTATTGTACTGATAGTACTTACTTCAGATAATTTTTCAATTGTATATTCCCTAGTTTGATCCTCTTCCTCCACGATACTACTTATTCTTTTCATGTATTAAATCCATTAACCAAATTAAACTAAGATTTCTTATTGTATCTAAATCTCTGATATCAATCTCATCCTTCAAGAACTCTCCACTAATTGATCTACAAACAACAATGGTATCCTCTAAGGTATCTGATTCGAAAGGATCTAAGATATTTACTGTAAACCTTCTCGGTTCTAGGTTATCCAGCTTTTTTCTGATTAAGGTAACCAAATATCCTGTCTTAGGAGAATAAGTCTCGTAATAAGAGAATCTCCATCCAAGTAAATTTTGATTATCATATTCAGGAACTAGCTCATCTCTAATTAAGTGAGCTATATCTTCTACTTCATGACGTAATACATTATCACCTATTTTCCTTTCCATCAGTATCTAAGATCACGATAAGACTTAAAGAAATAGTAATATCCAGGCCCACCATTAAGAGTAGGGCGAATATCAACCCTAAATACTAGGAAATTATCAGTCAAAGGAGGCATCTGTATTGTATCTCTCCATCTTATTTTTGTTCGGTCTGGATCTCTCTGTGAATCCCAACCACAACCAATACCTTCGACATAACACTCTCCCGACTCAAGAACTCTTAACATAACCGGAGCTTCATCACCAGTTCCATTACCACTCTCAACGTAAGGGTCATAGATGAAAATATCCCCAACTTTGATAGCACTAAATTCTACTAAGCTCATATGATCATTACCTATACCAGGAAAACCAAGCTTCATTTCCATCATTCTGGCTTTCATTTTTACTACTTGTTCTGGCCAGGTATACTTATGACCACGTCTTCTTGAATACTTTATTAAAATATCATCGTTTACCATTTTTATACTCCTCTAATGATTTTAATATTTTTGATCCCAGTTCTGGATTATTTTCTGGGAATTTTGATAAATAAGTTTCAGCATCACTCCTATCAACTAATGCTTGTGCTTCTGCCTTCTCGTTAAAACTTGAATAGGAGTATCTAGGATATTTTACAACTATATCAGAATCTAGGTATATATAATCATTAACAATTCCTAAAGGTCTTAAGAGAAAGTTTTTAAATTTTCTCCAAACTGATTGTTTAATTTGAATATAAATCTTTGTTATTATATACCCACTATCATACGCAAAACTTATTCTCGTTTTATTTTCGTAAATTAAAAAACTCTTAAGTATTTGGCTCATAATTCTATTAATTTTTCTGGAGTATCCCAATAACATTCTATGGCAGCCTTTAGATAATTATAAGCATCTGTTTTAGGTGTCTCAGGATTCCAATGTAAAATAAAATCACGAATTTTCATACGATACAGACGAAAGCGGTATACGAATTTTTCATTACCACCACCGTCGGGAGCTAAACATTCTGATCGATATCTTTGAATGATGTTATATAATCTTTCACCAAGTTCAATCGAGTAAGGACCAGAATAAGGACCTCCATTGTGATTCTCCTCTATTAGTTTTCCATTCTCCCAGGCTTGTTTTTTATACTCAATTTCTTTACGAACATTACGCTCATACCTCAATCGACGACGCTCTTTCTTTCTTTTACTGCTACTCATAATTAAAAATTTTATTAAGTTCCATCGCTACCTCAAAACATTCGTCTGATTTAATTTTGGGGTTAATCAACGAAACAATTCTTTCAAACTTTTCAAGTATACCGGAATACATTTCTGATAAACCGGAATCTCGTATGGATTTTATCAATCCGAATACTTCCTGACGATACTTCCTCATTACATGTATATACTGACAACGAGGACGATCATCAATAAGTCGGTAATAAGCAATATTCCGACCTTTACCTAAGGCAAATCTTACCTTCCAGTCAATTTCTTCTTTAGTACTCATAAAATTTATTTTATTTTTAATTATCACATGTATAAGAAAATCAGTGCCAGAGAAAAGAAAAAAAATAAGTGTCGACCTATCACAGGCAGACACTATTCCAAGACTACGCTTAGTCTTTAGACAATAAAGGATTTGTTTTTAAACACTTATTACTATTATAACACATTACATATATAAGGTTTTGAGGGGATAAAAATAGTAGAGAAATTCGGACTTCCCAAATCTCCCTACTACCCATCAATAACATAACCCTACTTATGTCTGTATGTCTTATCAAAATAGGTCTGAATTTTTCTTAAGACCACAAAAGACAGTCCAATAATTACGACTGCAATCAACATAATCAATATAAATTTTATCATAGTCTTTTTTCTTTTCTTATATTTTTTCTTACGCATCTATATACGTATTCTACTGCTTCCAATACAGCGATTGTTACTATCGATGTTATAGCTGCTAACAAAATTGTTTCTATTACCCGCCCCGGGTATTCTAAAAATTCTTTCTTCATTTTCTTTTATTTTATTAATTATTACATATATAAGGTTTCTAAGCATTTTGGTGAGTACTTATTCTCTGAGTGTAGATTTTACTAGATTTTCTATTAACTCTTACGACGTATTGATCGCTAATCTCCAACTCTTGACCAATAAAACCTTGATATGTTGTCACCTTCTCTATTACTAATAAATTATTATCTACTATTAATTTATTTAGTTTTTGTACTATTACATCTATATTTCTAGTGTTGAAATAATTAATATATAGCATGAATCCAAACTGTAGTGTCTGTTTTATGTCTATTCTCTTAGTACTATTCCATTTATCTATGTTATAATCATAAACCAAGTTTGTGGTTTCTTTATATACATGTCGGTTTACTGAAAAATTAATTATGACACCGTCACCATCTTTAATATTTAAATAGTTACGTATAGTTGTTAGTACGCCTAAATAATTTGATTGAATTCTTATCAAATTTCTAAAGCTATCTATCTTAATAAACTTCATTGTATCTGATTTCTTCCTTAATAAGTAAGTAAGATTCCACAGTTTTAAAGCTAGACCCTACCAACACTGAATGTGATGAATACCCTACATAATATATCTTCATACTATTCAAGTAAATTGTTTCATTTAATATTTTCCTTAATTTTTCAATATCACTTACACCGTAAAGAATTGTTATAGTAAATACTCCATCATATCCGTTAATTCCAGCTGTAGTCTGTGCTAATTCTTTTACTGTCCTACGATTATTTTTTGTTCTTTTAAATATACACTTCCCTAATCTACCTCGATAAATACGGAGTTCTATTTGTTGAGTAAAGTTTTCAGGTAGGCATAATGTATTATTATAATAAAAAGTCTTTAGGAATTTTAGATAATCTTGTATAAAAAAGAATCCTAAGCGTATCTCTCCTGCAGCTGAATAACATAACTCTATTGCCTTGATTTTTATTTTTGTTTTTTCCATAAAGCTACAATTCTCATAACGATATTACTGATTACTCCTATCCAGCTAAAAAGTATATAGATTATATATGCAAGGATATATTTCTTAATAGCCCAGAATTTATTTCTTTTAGTTATTAAACCAATTCCAATAATAAGTAAAGATACTAGACATCCTAGTAAATAAATCTCTAATATTTTCATAATTAATTTTATTTTCTAATTATAAGGTTTTCCTAGGTCCCTTAAAATCCTTATAAATGTAGTTTTAAACATAGATTTCAGCCAAAAGAATAGGTGTTCGTGAGAATGGGACTATTCTAAAAAAGAGAGAGAAGGAAAATAAATCCTTCTCTTTTTATTTTACATCTTTTTGCTGATTTATAATTTAATTGTGAAATCATAGACAGCCCTACCAACTAGGTTATTTGCATCAATTTTTATAGATCCTATTCCAAAAAGGTCTTTAAATTTTATGCAATCATTGTCAAATTCCAAAACCTCTCGAATTACATAATGTTCTCCGAATTTACCAAAAGATATAACCATGACGATTAGTTCTCCTGGTTTATAATTTTTTACATCTTTTTCGACAAATATTAAATCATCGTGATATATATTTCTATTTTCCAAATCATGACCGTAGACTACGAATCCAAGATAATTTTCAGTGTCTATCTTCTCTCCAGTCTCATTATTTAAGAAGGTATTTAGGTTCATCCCTGCACTTCTAGTCATTCTTCTTGGTGTTACGTATTTCCCTGTCAAGACTAATGGATAAGCTTGTTCTTTCTTTAGTTTTCTTTCTTCTTTTCTTTTTATATCTTTCCAAATCAAAATAGTAGTAGTTGATAAACAAATAACTACCATTCCAACTAAGATTATCATCATAAATACTCCAGTTTCCATATTATATAATTTCTTGAAGTTGTGTTTGAATTGTTGTTTTATTTTCAGCCTCCATTACTGTCTGAACTGATCTAAGTCTAAAACGGATTGGCTTAAAGAAATCCCTAAGTGCTTTTCTCTGTTTTTCTGTTTCTCCTGCGTGAAGTAGTAGAATTCGGTATGGTCCTAAGTATAGATTATTTACAATTTCCCAGAATTTCTCCAGATTCCATTGTTCTATTCCTGCCAGTAATCCTTCCTGTAATAATCTTTCAGTCACTTTAAACGGTGCCCCTAGGATTATATCTTCGGTCTTTTTTATTTCTGACAGATAATCTAGGAGCTGGTTTTTCTCGTCCTCATTAATTCTAAATTCAATACTGATACCTCCTCCTTCTAGATTTAGGTATCCTGTTTCTTCTTTAAAGTTAAATGTTACTGTGTAATACTGTATTTTCATAATTTTTTATTTTATTATTTCTATATATAAGAATTTTGCCTCAACCCTGAATTCCTTATAAGTGTTATGGAAATAGTGTTGTTATATATTATTTTATTACCAATTAACTTTTGGTGTTTAGCTTATTCCATACCAAAAGAGTTAACCAAGATATGTGGTTTTACTATTAAACAAAGATATTTTATCTCTATTGGTTTTTGGCATATCTGTGGTCTTACTTTAATTCCCATCGGTGGTATTTTAATTTGGTTATGGATAATGATAAAAAAAAATAAAATTCTGAAATAACTATTTTACATATTATGTCAGCCTCAAAACCTTAAAAGAGAGAGTTAACAACATAATTTTCAATATAAAATATTTTATAAACAAATTAAACAAATTTTAAAATGGCAAAAGAAAACATCAATGTCGCGATTTTTACAGCACTTAAAGTTAGTGAAGTTAGTGGTGTACCTGTACTTCTGATGTCAAATCCGGGTGTAGGTAAATCAACTAGTGTAGAATTGTTTGCAAAGGTTCGTGGTTATCATCTTCAGTTGCTTCGTGGTAATTCAACAAGTGAGACTGAGATTTTGGGATATGATGTAGCTGATACTGGAAAAGACAGTGAGACAACAAAACATCTCCGTCCTTCTTGGTATACAGAAATCTTAGAGCAGAGTGAAAAAGGAGTTCCTACTCTTTTGTTCTTGGATGAGATAACTACAGCCAATGATTATGTACAGGCAGCATTGTTGCATCTTGTGTTCGAGCGTAAAGTTGGAAGTGAAAAATTACCTGACGATACTTTGATTGTATCCGCCGGTAACTATGCTCAGAACCTAAGCAATAATATGAATATGTTGCCTCCATTGATGAACCGTTTCCTTCTTTTCAATCTTATTCCTGAAGTATCTGATCTTGAGATATTCTTGGGTAAGTATACAGGCGCAATTGCATCTCCGGAGGGAAATATTCCGAACAAAGAAGAAGAGTTATTAAAACTTTTGAAGAATCTTGACTCTCAGGAAGAAGCATTTTCTTCTGTAGGTGTTAAGAATAAGGTAGGAGAGCATATAGAGCGTTGTATTCGTGAAGTGACTAAGATGCTTTGGCAGCGTGAAAAGTTAATTAACATAGCTGAAAAGGATCTTAAGGATCTTTATTCTGACGACTCTGAAGAAAAATTATACGGTTTTGTAACATTCCGTACATTGAACTATCTCCGAGATGTTACAATAGCAATGTTCCAGTGTTTTGGTAAAGCTGGTTTAGTATCTGATAATTACAGAAATATGATAGATGGTCTCTGTGGTATCGGAGTAGCAAAAGATGGAAAGGGAAATGTAAAGATTTCTAAGATAGGTAAAAACTATTTTGATGGTATGAGAACTACTGTCAATGAGATTGAGAAAATGAAGAATAGTTCTTTGCCTACATATGAGCGATATTTCTTTAATCTCTTAGGTGAGATAAAGAAGAGAAACTCTAAGAAGTTCGTATTCGAGAAGCCTGAGATGCAGGGAATTATAAATAAGATTGAAGAGTTAAAGAATGATAAGTCTATTTTAAATATCGAAAGACCTATCGATTATACTCTTATCAAGGATTTTTGTACTGCAGTAAGAGATTCGGCAGCTAATATATCTGACATAAAGGTATCTGGAACAACTGATATTCTTAAGTCAATAGATGCTTCAGCGTTGGCCGGTAAAGTTGAATACTGGAATCTCGTGATAGAAGTTTATACTCAGTTTAGTGCATTAACAAACGACACTAAGCTAAATTATGATCAGAAAACTAAAGAGAGTGTTTCTGGTATTAAAGATGAGCTTCGTCGTTTTGCATTCTGTTTGATGAGTGTGCGTAAGTTAGTATGTAAGGATCCTGCCATCGAGAGTTTGATTCCTACTATGAAAACTATTGGATCTGCGATTTAATTTTCTTGTTCATATTTTTGAATCTCTCCCTGAGGAATTTTAATATTATCCTTGGGAAGAGATTTTTTAGAAATTTTTAATTATAGTAATTTTATGAAATCAAGAAGTGAATTAGAAAGCATCAAAGGTTTTGTAGATTCGACATATAATAGTTTTGGAAATAGTTTGATTCATGTAACTAAAAAGTTGAATCTTAAAAATCCTGAATTAGGTTTTTGTTTTAAGTACCGGTCAGATAGTAAGAATCTATTTTATCAGGTATATAAAATAGTAACATCACCTATTGGTATTGATAGGACTGATTTCAGGATTCTTATGCACGAGTATGGTCATATTTATTTTGGTCATCTTGACGGAATACATGAGGAACTTGATTCTAGGATATGTAATGTTCTGGAAAATTACCGTGAGGAGCTTATTGAAAGGATAAACACCTCTTGTGGAATTGATTTCGCAGATAAACTACTAGAGCGTGTAATCGACGATCCAGTCATTAATCATAGTCTTCATAATATAGCTATGGATATGGAAGTAAATTCTAAAGTCCTAAGTAAAGAAGATATTGAAGAAATGGAGTGGGATATAACATCGATTCTCCCTAAAACAGAAGAAGAACTCTTGGAGTATGTAAAAGAAAAGACTACAGATCCAGAAAAAATTAAGAAGATTCAAGAAAGATTGGATCAGCTTAAGAATGAAGCAAAGATTAAGTTCATTCTCCCCTGTCGTTATTACTTAGATAAAGATAAACCATTTCCTGACGGATTAACATACTCTGAGTACTTGATGTTAATTGTTGAGCACTTAGATCAATTTGTAAAAATGATGGTATCTATTGCTCAGGGAGGTAACGGAGATACTTCTGGTATTTCTTCAGAGGATGTTCAAAATGCGTTAGGTAATTCTGGACAGGGAGGAGGACAGTCTGGGGAGTCAGAAGGTTCGGGTGATAATCAAGGTGGAGGATCTGGTATGGCTGGCCTTGATAATCTCATGGAACAAATGGGTATGGGAAATAGTCAAGGCCAAAATGATAAAGGAGGTAATGACGATAAATCAGACTCAGATCAAGGTAAAGGAGGTTCAGGTGATAAAGTACAGCAAGAATGTCCTTATCGTGGTGACCGTGATATGGGAACTGGTGGATCTGATTCTGGAGATGGAAAAGAAGATAGTGATGTTCTTGGTGGTGAAAGTCATAAGGATCATAGAACAGAAGAAAGAGACGATGCCGATAAGAAAAGAGAGCTTGGTGAAATAAGAGCAAATGGCGGAGTTGGTTGCGGATCTTCTGGTCGACCTGATGCAACTAGAGAAGTGACTGAGACTGATCAAATTGATATGGCTTTGGATGAAGTAATGTTAAATTATAAATCCAAGGTTATTAAAGTAGATATGAAGAAGGATAATCTTTATCTCTATAATCGAGGAATTAATAGAACAGTGATTGCTCCAGTCATTAGAAGAAAAACAACTATCTCGCGTGAACCTACCATAACTTTCTTGATTGATATTTCAGGTTCTATGGATACTAAACTGGTAGATAGAATTTTGAATACCATTGCTAAGAAGATGAAGAAAATTGGTCGTGGTTTGAAATACAACATCATTACTTGGTCTACTCAGTTAGGAGAACACATAACTGATATTGATCCACGAAAGGGTGTACCTAGAATATCTATGGGAGGTGGAACTAGAATGGCTCGTGGTATAGAGTTTTTCAAAGAACATTATGGTCCCGAATCGGTATTAATTGTAATATCAGATTTTGAAGATTACCTGGAAGAGTGGAAACGTGTAGAGTCTGGAATGTCTCAGTATACTATGTGGGGATTCAATTATGGATACACAAGTTATGAAAATACCAGCGGCTTTACTAATATGAAAGTAAGAGATTTTAAGCAATAATATGAATAGCGATATAAAAGAAAAAATAAGAAACATTGTAAGTATTTTTTATAGAAATCCCTTTAAGATTTTCTATATAAATTCCAATGATTCAAAAACAGTAACTAACCATATCGGATATTTCGTAAGTTTGGGTATTACAACGTCATCGAAAGTACTAGATGATATCCGAGCAATCTTGGAAGAAAATGGTTATACTGCATTTTTATGTGAAATTTCATCAAAGAGGTTAGGAAATCAGTTTATTAATACAATAACAAATACTGATAATCCGGAGCAGTATATCATAGATAAATTTGATGAGGATATATTAGGTGAGAAAGAATCTAAGCTATATCTCAAAGAACTTAGGGAAAAGTTAAATGTAGATGAGAGCGTAGAAGAACTTAAGACACTAGTATATAAAATTTCTCAACTTGAAGACTTGATAAATCGTCTTGATCGTCAGGATGGTTGGAGTATACACATGATAAGAAAGACTTCCAGTGGTTTTTCTTTATTCCATCGTCAAGTGAATTATAAAGTTGAGGGTGATCTAGAATACAGGTTAGGTATCTATGTTTCAGAAGATTGTGACTAGATTAATTTATATCTGTTGCTTAGTTATTTTGGGTTATACTTTGGGAGTTTACTTTGGGAAACCAGGTAAACCCTCAGGGTTATACCCTGAAATTGATAGTACACTGGTTATTACTATGCAACATAAAATTGACTCCTTAGAAATTTTAGTAGAGGAGTTTGACAGCCTCAGTAATATATTAAAAGATAGTATTAGAGAAGTAGAAGTTATGCAAATTATTGAGGTTAATGCAGTAAAAAAATTACCCCTAGATAGTGGGGTTTTATATTTAAGAACAAAACTTAGAGAGTTTCAGGATGAATAAAATCCAATACTTTCTAAGTTTTATATTTTTTATACAATGTTTAAAAGATTTTTTATTTTACTAGTTTTTATACTAGTATCAAGTTTTTTACGATCTCAGGAGGTAATTGAGTATAGGGGTGATACTTTGATTTCTATTAGTCCAAAAGATTTAGTAACAATTAATACAGTTTTTACCAAATATAGTTTTGTAAAGAAAGAATTAGATCTTTACAAAAGTCTTCACTCAGTGGATTCTGTATTAATACTGACGAAAGATTCTATCCTAGAGTCAACTAAGTCAGTATATCTAGAAAAAGAGGATTATTATATGAGATCTATAGAAACTTTGGAGAATTTGATAGAAAAAGAAAAGAAAAAACATAAAATTACTAAAGGTATTTTAGTATCAAGTGCTTTAGTTATTTTAGGTGTTATATTAAGTAATTAGTTGGATATGATAGAGATTCTTATTAAATATTTGCCAGATAAAGATTGTTATGGTGTATATGAACCTACTACAGACACATTACTAGTTTCCTCAAGTATAAGTGAATCTTTGGTTTCTTTATCTAATTTCTTAAAAGAATCAGGCATGACTAGTACAGATATTATTAACTCAGATAATATTATATATCACCTAGATTCAAGAACTATGAGAGGAATTATAGAGAATAATATTAATCTTATGAAGCGGTTAAGTAATGCTCCCTCAGGCTTTATGATATCTTCTCAGAGGTTTGGTTCTTCTTTGACATCTTCAACACAGTTATCAAATTCTTCAGATAATAAGAACGATTTTGGAAAAACAAAGAAATTCGGAAACTCAAATTTTGGAGGAAAAAAGAGTGGAGGATTTTCTGGTAACTCTAGTTTTAAATCCTCCTATAAAAAATTTGGAGGAAAAAAGAATGATTTTGGTTAGTTATGAAACGTGCAAATTTTAGTGTACATACTTCTTTTATTTCTCCCTGGACTTGGAAGACTTTAGTTATTGAGGGGAATTATTTACCTATTCTAGCGATAAGAAATATTAAAAACTCAAACGTTATTGGGCATCTTAGTGATACTTCGGTTCATTTTAAAGAACTATCCCCCAGTAATGAGTTATTTAGATTAAAACGCAATTCGGAGATAGATATAACCGAATTTCAAAAACGTTATTTAATTGAGTTGGCTGATGTAAACATTCCGTCAGTTATTGATCGTTTTATACAGCTTCACGAAGTTTCTGGTGCTAGAGGTATTGTTATTTTTGGTTATGGTTCCAATGATGAAGTATGTCATAGGTCAGTGTTATCTTCTTTATTAAATTCTACTGGCCTTTTTAGAGATAGAATAACAGAATTAATTTTATGAAACAACAGGATGAGGTAATTGGTGTTCAAGAAAAGATAATACGTCTTTTGGGAACATTTGGTATTTCACCTTTCTCAGTTATATTCACTTACGGTTTAGATAATGGTGGTCTTTTAGCAATGACATTTTGGTTATCTTCGGAAGTTAATGAATTTTTAGAGAAAGTAGAATATCGTTCTATTTGTGATAAATCAGGTTACCTTATACTAGAGTCTAACAATACAATAATCCTAAGTGGTTATGCATTGATTGATATTTATTCAAGAGCACAACAAATATGAAAACAACATTAATGTCAGTTTTTACTGAATATATGAAATTATCTTATATACCAACAAGTACTAGTATAAAAAATTTCATAGATTATAAGATAGATGAGTATATACTTTGTAGAGAGTTGGCGGGTAAAATTTCAATTCACTATCTTTATAATGGTGCTTGTTTTAGTATACCAGTTGGATGGGTAGATATATTTAAGTCATTCAATGTATTTCTCGGTAGTAGATTAGATTATATTAAATTGCTTGACGAAGATAATAGTGATATTGAGGCGATTATTTATATAATGGCTAAATTATTTATGTCATTGGAGAGTAAACTGATCAATACACAATCATCTGAAGTACTTGAACTTCTAGGTGAGCTAAGCATTAGAAGTACTGAAAATTTTAGAAACTGGTGTAAGGAAGAATTTGGATATGAGCTAGAACCTTTAGAGTTTATATCCCTTAGTAGTAATATAAAAATATGAAACGATACGATATTTATATTGATGGATCTCACTTAGATAAACAAAACAATGGTCGTCTAGGCATTGGTGGAGTATTTATTGATCAATCTGGTCCTGGTATGGGAAGGTTGGTTGGAGAATTTTCAATGGAGTTAAGCCCGGAATACATGAAGTTAACTTTTGGAGCAGATAAATGTAGTAATCCTAGCGCAGAACTTACTGCATTATTAATTGCTCTACAGAAATTTAAAGGATTATCAGGTAATTCAGATATGCTAGTTATTCACGCTGACTATATTGGTGTGAAAAGTTGGATGGAGGGTTCTTGGAAAATAAAAGAGCCGTACATATCAAGGATAAAAAATGACATTGATGATGAAATAAGAAAACAAGGATTGACAGGTAGAATTTCTTATCAGTGGGTAAAAGGCCATCAAAGTGCATCTGCGTTAAGAACTGATCCTGATGCATACTGGAATAACTACGTTGATCTATTAGCAAAAGGGAAGAAATGAGTAAGTTTAACAGCAGAAAAGAAATATTAGATCCATCAGGTGTTTGGGAGTATAAACAATTACTTGGAGCAAAGGTTAAAATAAAATCTTTAACAGTTAGTAATCTCTTTTATACTTTCGATACTTCAGATATTTGTACTATCAAAGATATTCAATTCAGAGTATCTATAGATGGAAAAACGATAACAATAGTAGAACTAGACCAGTATCCTGGAAAAGTATTTACCTGGAGAGACTTAGAAATTCAGGAGATAACTAATTCATGTATCTTAGATGAAACAATATGTGGAGAAGATACTAGTGAGGATTCTGGTGAAATAGGAGAATAAAGTATGGCGATAAGAAGAAATACTAAAAAACGGTCACTTACTTTTGGAAATAAACAAGTAAGGGATACTAGAGTACATGTACCTAAGATAGTAAGACCGAATAAAGAAGAGTGGAGAAAAAATCTACCGAGTAGTGGTGGTTCTGGCTTGGACGGTTATGTTCTTGACGTCATGAAATTAAGCTAAGAAACTATGAAAGAACTTTTAAATGAGACTGGTGTTCCTATAAAAAATCCAGGAGATGGGCTTTCACATAAAGATATAAACTCAATTAATATAGCAGTAAATAACGTAATTGAGGCTGAAAACTTTGATTTAATAAATTTTTGTAATATTAATCAAGAACAGGAAGAGTTTAGCGTTGTATACACTTTTAGAGAGGCTGTATCTAAAGTGCCCGAATCTCGAAGAAAACAAGGAATTGTCGTAAGGTATTTATCAGAAGGAAATAGGTATAGAGAAATTATATTTAACTTCATAGGACCTGTTGTAACTGAGAGTGATTGGCTTGATGAAAGAAATTGGTCACTACCCTTTAAGAACATAGACGGTGGTGAATGGGCAATTGAGGATGATTTTTAATTAATACTGTATGAGAAATATTTATATAAAAACAACCTGGATAGATAATAAAACACCTATCAATGCCAAAAAATTAAATAAAATAGAAAATGCTATCTCAGATCTTTATCAAAATTCTCTAAGTCCGGGGGAGTTTGTAGAAGGTAATGGTATTAGATTGAGAATAACAGAGGATAAGAAATTTGAAATATCAACTATTGATGTTATCTCGTCCTCTAGTTGTGCTGGTATTGAGGTAATTCAGGAAGTAGATTTGGATATGGAATATCTCCAAGAAAATATCATGTATTATGTATTATCATCCGAGGGAAAACTGATAAAACAGATATTTAACAATAAAGTAATCTATGAAGTGGAATAGTGAAAAAGGTTTTGCTACTTATCAGTCAGCAATGAATAATATCCGAGTGCTTTTAGGCGTTAGGAATTTAGGATTAACTGGTAGAGAAGAGTTGGTTCCTTATTATACCTATATCTTAAATTATATTGTTGAGAAATTAATCCAACTTGGAAATGAGGTTGAAATAAAAACAAGAATCCAAGAAATTTTTGATATTTATTCTTGGGGAACAGACAAAATTATTTCTGGACAAACATTAGATATTTCATGGGCTCTAGGAATTGACACAACTGATTATACTGTAGAAGGAAGTGATATTCCATATAACCAAGAATATTTGGTGTTTTCATGGGCTGAAGTATTAACCCAATTGTCTGATATACTAAAAATACAATATTCCCACTTACTATGTCAGAAAGAAGATACTTGTTGTTTTTCTTGTGATTCTTGTACACCAGGAATGTCTACAGAAGATTTAGAAAGGTGGACTAGTGGTGTTTACCCAGAAGATGAGGAATATATACCAAGTACTATAAATAATTCTTGGAGAGTAAATTCAGATATTACTTCATGTACTAAGTGCGGAAGAAAATAAAAAGAAGAGAGGATTTTTATTTCCTCTCTTTATTTTTTAAATACCTAAATTTCTCTCTAAGTTTTCTAGAATTTCTTTTTTATTACCCCCTGATATTTGATCTCCTGGGTTAGTATTTGGTAGTATATCTGACACTAGTATATCATACCAATCTGGATAACTATCTTCCAATTCCTCAAGTGTTTTAATATCATGTAAAAAGCCTACTCGATAATCAAACTTATCATATACATAAGCATCTGCCTGAAAGTTTTTTATTAAAAATTCTGTATAGGCCAGCTCTTGATGAAGATTAATAAGATCTTCTTTAATTCCTATACTTGTAGTAAAAGATAGTGGATTTATTTTATTGTCATTCGGTATATACGAAGTAGGATCATCAATACCAAGATGTTTAAAGTAATCTATAAAAATACTTAGTCCTGGTAGCCATGTAATGTCAGTATCCCACGATTTTACCTTAATGTCAGATAAAACAGTACTAATGATCCTCTCTGGAGATGAAATACCGTATACAAGTAGATCTTCCTTATTTATTAGTACACTTGAATATACCTCAGGGAATCCTAAAAATATATCATATTGCTTTACTTCTCCTATCCTAAGCGTAGTTCTACATTTACTTAAATTATCTAAAGTTTTTTCTCCAAGTAAATTAGTTAGATACTGTCTTACTACACTAAGACTATCTTCTATTAAATCTTTTTTAAGTTGATCTCGCTTTTCTTTTAATCCTGATAAGTCTAGCAGTCTATCTAACAACCTAGTTTTTAAATCTTTAGTAAATACTCTGGGTTCCATACTAACAGCTTTCTTTTACTTCTTTAACAATCTTATATAATTTTGTTGAATATTTCTTTAGATCAAGTAAAGAAAAGTTACTAGACTCTAAGATCTTTTGAAACAGACTAACTTTTTTCTCTAAATAGTTAACGGTCTCTAGTAAATCTTTAAGTAGAGTTACAATAGTATTATAGTCTTCTTTACTTATATTATTTTTTAGATCTTCCCAGTTATAAAAAGTATATAATATCTTATCTCCAAACGCATCACTATCTGTACTTATTTCTGACCATGTTATATAGAAAATTTCTCTAGGATGATAATCGTTTCCTCCCCACCAGTACCGACAAGTAGTAATTTTTAAATCTTCACCTATCACGTCGGTTTGATATTCACCAGTTAAAGGGAAAAACTTTAAAAAAGTAAAAAAATCTCTATAGTTTAGTAACTCTGGGTTAGTGTCGTATATTTCCTTTTCCTCTTTAGTAAGATATCTTGTATTACACGATATTAATTCATTGATTAGGTTTTCTCTAATTTCTAAAGCCTTTTTCATGTAAGTACTTTCTGAAATAATCCTATGTCTGATTTTTCTTTGTGCTGTTTTTGTTAAATTCATAGCAAATTATTAAAATTGTTATACACATATAAGGTAATAACGCCATTTTGGTGACCTAATAACCTTAATGATGATAGAAAATAAATAAGTAAAGTTGTTAAAGGTATGAAAAATAGTATAAATAGTAGAATTGACCCAAATCTTATAATAGATGAAGAATTATTTTCTTTGGGTTTGGTTTTTGTAACTAAATATTTATGTGAACCTCTGAAAGAATTTATGGAAAAAGAAAATAGATTCTTGGGCATAGTAAAATCCTACATGTCAAGTATATACAGTACATATAGTAAAGTAACTTGTGAGATAGTAGATGAAAACTGTAATGAATATACTCTTGGTGGGAAAATCCTATTCTTACTAAAGCCTATCATAGTAAGAGAATTTAGTAGGTTAAGAAGCAAAAAAATAAGTGAAGGTGACTGTATTATTCTAATGATCAGGAGAATATTGCAAATGATAATTGAGATAGATCAGTTCTCATTTTCAAGTGAAGCAAAGACTTTGGAAAAAATAATTGAGAAATTATATAGTAACATAAAAAATAAAAATAAAAAAGATGTTATGTATAATTTCTCAAATCAAATACGAAATCTTAGAACAGCCGGAAATATTGGAAAATACAGCTTAGATAAGATAGTATTCTCCTTACCGAAAAAAGAAAATACTCTAATAGATTCAGGAGGAACAACATTGATCAGTGAGGGTCCTGGTGAAATAAAAGAAGTTGATTTGTGATGAAAAAAGAAATAATAAAAACTTTAATAGTTGGCGATACGGAGTTGGAATGTGATTGTGAGAATAAATCTATCAATGAACTAAAATTAAGTGATTTAGGATTTAAACTAGATGATCTCAAACCGTACGAACTTATAGTATATGTTGGTAAAAAAGGTACTAAGGTTTTAAAATCTAATTACTTTAGGACTGGAAAAATTAGTTAAAAAATAATAAGAACTTAAGGAAGACTTTTACATCTTCCCTAGGTTCTTAAATTTTTTTTATATTATTTTTTTGGCTGTTGCCCAGTCTATGATTCCAAATTTATTTACGACAATTCTTTTTTCATAGTCGTCGAAATCAAGTGCGTGGAGCAAAGACCAATTACCACGGTCGCCTACTGTATTGAAAAGTATATGATCATACATTACTTTTCCATACTCAATATTACCGTTTTTCATTACCTCAATATCCATGAGCTCTTCAACAATCTCTTTTAAGGAGACTATACTAAGCTCATCTACTCTAAGGCTAAACTTAAATAATAGCTTTGCGTCTACTACCTCAATATTTTCAGCCGAAGAATCGATATAACTCGAGATATCTATTGTCCCCAGTCCTTCTTTTCGGACTTGGTCTATATAGTCCGCAAGTCCATCAGTTTTACCTGGTATAGCAAAACTACTATACAACTCTTGTGGAACTGGCACCATTCCGAATGTTTTTTTATCGACCATTAATATAAAATAGCCTTCAAGTCGGGTTCTTACATCTAGTTGACGTGAATTTTGTAAATACTCACGCGAATAATACTTGAAGGTTTTTATATAGTCTATTATTCCCGGTTTGTTGTAATTTCCAGGAGTATGTTTTGGGATCTCCATAAGAATATCAAACACTTGACATCTTCGGTACGGATCTTCCCAATTCCTTAAGTGGATCGTATTTTCATTTAAGTATCCGGACTTTACATCCAGAAAATCAACATCCCACTCTGTATCTGCCGCAAGATATAACTCTTTTAGCAAATTTTTGTTTTCAGAGTCGATATCCCCCAGTTCATTTCTGTACCTAACAGGGTCTATACCGGCTTCTTTCAGTTTGTCTTCCTTCTCTTTCTCTTTTTTTATCTCCTTAGAGAGCTCTTTTTTATACTCTCTATAGCCAAAATAAGATACTGCCCCGATTCCAAGTAGGGCTAGGAGGATTTTTACTGCTTTTTCCATAGCTTCTTCTTTTTTTACATATTATTAATTATTACTCTTGAAAGTCCCAAAAAGGGCTTTTATTCCAGAAATTATTACTGGTGCTATAACGCTTAGGAACATTATAGCTAAGTTTACACTGGCAACTCTCTTATGATAAGAGTCTGTTCTTTTATAGCCAGTATTCTGATCGTTCAGCTTTCTCTGCTGACTTGTTATTTCATTCATTTTTATCATCTTTCTTTTCTTTTCTTTTATTTATTTTTATTTTCTTTTATCTCTTTGATATCCACAAAGAGGTTTATAAACAGGCCTAATAAATATAGACCAAGAGATGCGGCCGCTAATCTATTACTCCATTTGCCGCTTGTTTTTGCAATTGTTATTAATTTTTTCTTTTCCATTACTTAAAATATTACTTTTATTGTTTATAAATTTCTATTATAAGGTTTTTAAGGTTTTTAAAATATAGAGATTTTGGAAGAAAAAAAAAGATCAGGTGCAATTCATGCACCTGATCCCACTTTAAAGAAGCTATTTATTCCGCTGTTTCTGTTGCGGCATCTGAATTTTGCTCTTTCTTACGGGATATCTTCTCGATCCCTTTGTCTGCGGCTTCTACGATTTTTCCAGACAAGCCCCATCCGAGCTTTGTGTCTGCAATTACGAAACCTACTATTGATGCGGCTGCTATGCCGATATATTTAAGCAATTTCATTTCTACTCCTTTAAATGTGATTACCAATTCTGGCGATTTCCGCCATGTCTGTTGTTACGGCGATCATCACGATCACCACGCTCACGCTGAGGCTGCTCGTTTATCTGAGCTTCCTCTTTACTCTCTGCTGTCTCCTTCACAGGAGCATCAGCCTTTTTACTGTTGCGGGCGTATATATATGCTCCCGCAGCGATTCCAATCACGGCACAAGCGCCGGCGAGAATCTTCTTTTTATGCCGTTTGAAGAATGACTCCTTCTTAGGCTGCTGATTTTCAACTTGAGGTTCATTAACCTCTTTCTTAATCTCTTTTTCGCTACTTGTTGTTGACATAGCTTCTCTATTTAATTAAAGTTAATATTACATATATAAGGGTTTGACTGTTTTTCAGACGGTAGGAAAATTTTTCAAGTATTTTCACCCTCAGATAAGAGAAAACAAATTAGTTGGTAATATGGCATAAATACTCCATCATAGTTTATATATAAATCTTTCGTAAACTCATGTGGAATACTTTTTATTATATTTAGGTAAGACTCTGGCTTCTCATTTTCCAAGAATATAATATTTCCACTAACGGTTTCTATATACAAGTGACTGATTTTAGTAACATCACTTGAGATACTAATTTGATAAGCTTCTGATACGTTTTCCTCGGGCATAGAAACATATATTACCTTTGTCTTATCGGATCTAGTAAATGTCTTTACTTGAGGAGAATTAAGATCAAAATAAATTTTTTCTCTATTTACCCTATCGACTATACAATTTTTACTAGAATCAAACACTATACCACCTATCAATCTAGGAATATCTACAGTCTCCATACTAAATTTAACGATAGGTTCTGATATATAAAAACTACTTACTATTCTTCCCATACGGCACCATAATTTTTAACAGCATCTGAATATACTGATAACATATCTGAATTTTCGTCAAGACCTGTCATACAAGAATTCAAGAAAACCAATTTATCTTTGAATAAGCCAGATTTTATCATATCTCTCACAGACCAAGCAACACATACGTCTTTTGCAAAACCGGATATATATATTTTATCAAAGCATTCTAGTGTTGAAAATAACCCAAGCCCATTCTCATTTGGCATATGGGCTTTACTAAAGACAGAAAACATTTCACAGTTCGGATCTGTTCCTTTAGGTATTATTGTATACTCTTTTTTGCGTTTTAGCAACTCATTAATCTCTTCTACCTGAGTTGCCCAAGTATCCAATGTTTTTATTAGTTTCTCGGGTATATTATGACCCCAAGAACCTTCCAAGCAATGTTCCGGCCAAATTGTATGGTGGGTATTTTCCGGCAACTTAGAAAAATAATCTTTAACATACTCAATATTTTCGAAGACAGGTGTATATTTTCCTTCATCGATATCCTTTTTTGTTATCTTAGTAAAAGGTGCCGGAGTTTCTTTCCACCAAGAAGGATGGCCGATATGATAAGATCTGTGTGTGTCTTGAGTAACTAAGATTGATGTTGGGTTTTTCTCTTCGATAAACTTACAAATCTCATCAATCCCTTTCTCTGCTCCAGGAATATAAAGACTGCCTTTCGGATCTACAAAATCATTCTGTGGATCGATAATTAATAACATTGTTTTCATTGTTTTTCTATATTTAAAGTTTCAAATGCTAATTTCAATGCTTTCTCAGTTCCCATTGCTTTACCTATATCATCAGAGATTTTTATTGTATCCAGCCAAGGTTTTCTAGGATTCATTCTGCACTTAGTCATCTTCATTACGATATTGGATGCCTTAAAACCAAAACATTCAGTATCGCAAGTCAGATTTGTACCTATTCCTGCCACTGCCCCAATACGTCCTCTACAATATTCACAAATTTCTTCCCAAGTTGTCATATCTAAGGCATTTGAGAATACGATTGTTTTTGTTTTTGGATCAATTCCTAACTCTTTATAACGACTGATAGCTTTCATGACATATTTAAAAGGATCTCCAGAATCATGTCTAATCTGTCTAAATAGAAGAGCATGTTTTCTTGAGAAGTTATCAAAGAAGATATCATTCGTCAAAGTATCTGTAAGTGCACATCCCAAGTTTCCATCATATACTTGAATCCATGCTTCCATCATTTTATAGTTAGCATTTATATAACCATACTGTGCGGCGTGGAATTGAATCCAAGAATGTGCCATTGTTCCTATAACGGGGAGATCATATTTTATAGCTAGATATAAATTACTTGTTCCGGTAAAATATGTTGCTTTTTCTTCTAGGGTTTTTATAACTTCCTCATGAAGATCTGCGCTATATCGTCTCCTAGTACCCATATCACCGAAAGGAAGATTTCTTTGATTACTAAACTCAATTTTCTTTTCAAGATTTCTAATATAGTCCTCTCGAATAATTGTATTACCTAGCATCTTTTGTCTTAACTCTGAGATAATAGCCAATAGATGTACTTCATATAGAACTGCCTTATAGAGACTATCGGTAACACTTATTTTCAGATCATAAGATAAAGCCGTATCATCTCTTTGTATAAGATTTACTTTAATCTTGGAGGGATCAAATTTAAAACTTTGTAACCACTCCCAATAAACTTTAGGAATCCATTCCCCAGTTTTTTCAAATGCTTGATCTCTCTCTGCGTCACTAAGCCTCAAGTTACTAAGTTCTGCAATAGCCATCTCTAGGTTATCTCGAAATTCTCTTGTGTAACCTGTTTTTCCGCGATCAATAAATTCCAATGTTCCTTCTGCCTCGGGATAGAGTTTCATATAAGCCCAAGACATTGAAAATAAATAAAGATCCGTGTCTAAAATACTGTTTACTAATTTCATATCTGATTTATATTAAAAAATTTCATATATAAGGATTTTGCCGGATAAAGCTTAAGAACCTTATATAAAGATTAGAATAGTTTTAATAATGGAAAAGAAAAATTTAGGAGTAGCAGCATTCTTAATAATTTTGTTTACTAGTATTGGGTATTTAAGATACGGCAATAATAGAGATCTTGAAATAGTAATTTTTAATATTTCTAATATAGGAGATGGGAATTATATTATACAAGATAACTGTGGAAATTATTTTTATGTTATGTCTAAGAACTATTCCACAGATCCGATTCAATTACTAAATCTACAATTTAATACAAGAATTAAAATAAGAGTAAGAGGTATTGAGTTAAAATGGTTTAAATGTTATCCTGAAATAATAAAAATAGAAATACTATGACAAAAGAGAAAAGAAGACCAAAAACTGTATTGATTAGAAAAAGTGATATTAAGAGAGTCGTTATTTATCCAGAAGTAAGGGAAATCAGTTATTATTTTTTTGGTAAAGGAACAGAGGAAATCACAAAACCGGCAGTAGGTATAATAATCTGTGGCGGAGATTTTAGAGATACTTATAGTTATACTTTAAAAAGTGACGATGAATTGAACTTATGGTATTCAAAAATAAAAGAAGAGCTTGAAGATAGCACTAAGGAATTTCTAGAGATATATACAGAAGATAAAAATTAAAGAGAGGAAATTAAATCCTCTCTTTTTCTCTTTTAGTTATCAATCGAACTATGAATCCTAAGTTTACTAAGATTAAACCTATTGTAGCAATCAGGACTGTAAACTCTGTTATAGGCATTTTAAGGATAGTATAATCTTCGAAATTCCTAGGTTTCCAATAATTCTTAGAATATGCATTTACTAATGATTTTGTATAGTTATTCAGATTTAGAATATCTCCAGGACTTAGTGATTCATTTAACACTGCCCTCTCTAATTCTTGTGTTAGCGCCCAAGAAAAACTACCTGACCATACTATCCTTTTATCTACTAAGTTATCTATACATACGCAAAAAATTGCCTCATTATATTTTCCTCCTGACCAATAAGACCTTTGGTGACTAATAATACTTGAACGATCATATGTATTACAACTATCCACCCAAATTAATAATATTGGTCTAAAATTTATATCCATACTAGATACGTTACTAATCTCTCGGTCAATAGAATCCGGCAAAGAAATTCCATATACTAAACTTTGTCTTGGCTCCAGTATATTACTTTCATTAACTATGCCTAATCTTTTCCTATGAAATAATCCTTCTTTAATTGCAATTTTCTCTGATACCCTAGTTAAATCATACAGATCAAAAGAATTCTTAAAGTAATTAGTAAAAACATCCGATCTTGTATAAATTAATGAATTCTTAGGTTTTCTATCCCATTCAACGAAACAAATTGTATCCCCCTGACTAATTAATAAGGTATGTTCTTCCTTTTTCCAAAGATTGCAAAAATAATCAAAAGTTCCTTTAGGTATTTCAAACTCTTTATAGGTATTATCTACATCCTTGTATATACCAGTAAATAAATCCCTGCTCAATACAGTACTGTCATTAGTATCTAAACATCTTTTATAATGTTTCATACCTACAGCTGTATATTCCACTTCTTTTAAATCAATTGGTTTTTCTGTATTACCTAGAAAATATAATAATAGTATAAATAACCCAATCAATGAAGGGGACAAATTAAATAAAAAAGTTTTTTGTGTATTTAAAAATAACTCCCCATTTTTTAAATTATTAAGATAGACGTAGATGAGGAGTATAAAACCTACGACTAGAAAACAGTAAAAGTAAATCATAGTTTGTATATTACAGAGTCCAATTTAAATTAAAGACCATCCCTAGGTGAAAGGATGATCTTTTATATTTTTATTCAAATACAAGGCCCTCAGGTTGTTTAAGGTGTGAATTAAATAAGTTATTATCATTTATTACCCCACTTTCTTTTAAGTATTCAAAGTCATGAACCCACGGAGTAATAAGCTGTCCTCTACTTGGAAATTTTTGATATAAGTACACCAATGCATTAATTAAGTTAGGATGTAAATTAGTCATTACATCACAGCTAGCAATACATATACAATCTTTGTGTACGGAATTTATTATATACGGTAAGACACTATTTAACTGTTTTAGTCCAGAACACCAACTGTATTCAGGCTCTATAAAACCTATTGAGTCATAATATGAGAAACGATCTTGTCTGTACTGAACAGATTTAATGCCGAGATCCAGTTTAGGAATTAATTTACTATAAAACTTAATAGATTTTTCTGATAAACTCATTCTTTGCTTACCCAGTAGTACTATTTTTCTTGTTATCAGTTTATTAAGATACTCATCTATATGATATATACAACCACTATCTTGATAAAAAATTGGTATATATACTTTATCCTTTTGTTTTAATATTGTATTCAAGTAGTAGCCAGTATTCTTTCTTTTGCAATATTCCTCTAATTTTTCCCCAGGATAAATAGTCTTATTATAACAATCTAAAAAATACACAAGTTTTTCATTAAGCCAGACTTCCTCATTTAAAAATAGGGAATCATTGAAATTTGCTACGAACTCAATAATATCTTTTTCATCTTGTATTTTAAGTTCTATTCTTCCCTCATCACACGCTAGAGTTTCACTGCCTGATAATATTTTTAATATAATTTCTATAATTGGGAATACTTGATATGGAGAAAAATGGCTTTGTGAGGTATCTAAAAGACACAATCTGCTTGTTTTATTAAATTCAATAGATTGTACTTTATCTTCTGTTTTAATATACGCTTTTATGAGCCTCCTCATTATATCAATTTTAGTGTTTCTAAAAACTTTTCTAAGATTTCCCAATCTACATGAAATGAATCTATCTCTTCCATAGAGTCAGTTAGTTTAGAAAAGTACTTTACTTTTACAAACTTAATAGGCATACTTACTGCAGTATCATCTATTAAAAAATCACCAAGTGCTTTTCTTCCTGTTCCAATCTTATCAACTTCACCTGGAACTTCATTTATGCCGTACAGTGGAATATTTCTGTCTTTAAACCAATCAACGGCTTCTTCCAATGATGTTTTTCCATTAAATTCTTGTGATACTATATTATATGGATTGTTAGGTGAATTATTTCTAGCTGTCCAAAGTACGAGTTTGTGGCCTTTGGAAACTAACTTATTTAATATTCTTTCTGCACCTGTATCATAACCCTCTATATCTCCTCCGGCAGGAAGAGTAGGAATACAAGTACCATCAAAATCAACTAATATTATTGCCATAATTAAATCTTCCCATATTTAACGTTATTTTTAAATTCATCCCAGTTTTTTGAATTTGACATCATAAAAGAATATCGAATAATTTCTTTAAAATCATCCAACCAGACTTCTAATCTCCTATTTACAGAAACCCAGGCACTTTTTGAGTCTACTATTTTTGGATTAACTAACTCAGTGGGATCTGAATAGCCACCCCTACTTAGTTGTGTCTCTATTGTTGTATTTCCTGAATATAATCTAGTCAATTCTAGATCTTTTAACTCTTTCTCTGTAAGGTCAGTAGATCTAAGAATTTCTTCTACAGAATCAATTCCTTCCGAAGTCTTTTTTCTATTAAATACTCTACCAGCTGCTTCTAGTATTCTTGCAAATTCTCTACCAACCATTACATAATCGGCACCAAGGGCAACCAATTTTACTATATCAGACATACTTCTAACTCCACCATCTGATATAATATTTATAGGCCTAATTCCAGCAGACTTTGCTTTTGCCCTTACAGCTGAGGTGTCAAGAAGTAAAGATGCCATAGGGTAACGATATCCAAACTTCTCTCTCATAACTAAAGATCCGGAAGTCATCCCTAATCGGACAAAATCAAAACCAGACTTAGAATAGTTAACATAAGTTTCAGGGTTTTCAATATTACCACCCATTAATATAATTTGTTGTCCGTATATAGATTTTAGTCGTTGTCCTAGCTCAAATACCCAAGAATCATGACCATTTCCAACATCTAAGCAAACCTTAAATTGCTGTTGCTGATATCTACGATCCTGATCCAAGAACAGCTGCTTTACTTCATTAAAAGAGAATGCCGTAAAAACTTCCCTACTAAGATCTAATCTAGTTTCTATACTCTCTGTCCTAGGTATTATTGGATTTATTTTTGATTTTTGCCACAAACCCCAATTATTACTACTAACTATAGAATCCATCGGACTTGTAAATAGAGGAAGAGAGTTTGGCAAGGATCTAGATATCAAATCCCTTACTAAGTAATTCATGTTCTGTACATCCCTCCATCCATTATTTATGGGACTAGGGATTAATGTAATATCGTCTAATTCTAATAAATCTTGAACATTTCTATTCATATTTCTTATATTATCTTATTTTAATATAAGAGTTTTGGGGAGGAGAAAAAAGAACCTAAGATTGATTTTTTAATTACTTTCTCAATCTTAGGTTCATCACAATATCACAATATGACAAACAGAACTTTATCAAATATAAGGTTTTTACCCTTTATGAATTACGTTTTTATTAGTTACTTTATTTGACCATAATTTGGTACTTAGGTATGCACCGACAAGATATAATATTGTAGCTAAAAATATAATAACTCTAGGTGAATGGAAATCAGGTAATGTCATTGTTATTCTAGCTAATTGATTACCACATAAACCAGCAAAAGCCCATGCACTTAATATAACGCCATGTATCCTACTAACACCGTCCATTCCGTATCTATCATGTAAAGCACTAGGCATTATAGCAAACATTGCACCATAACCTGCATTACAAATAAGAACTACACCAGATACTGCGCCCGGGGAAGTAAATCCAATCAAACAAGCAATTAGAGAGATTACCAAAATCATCCCAAACAATATTCCTCGATTTTTTAGGAAGTCTGAAAACCAAGAAACACCCAATCTTCCTGCCGTATTAAAAATAGCACACATAGAAACTGCAATCCCCACACCAAATGTAGTAATTCCAGAATACTCAAAGAAAACCACCTCATTACTTATTATAGCCAGTCCGGCAGTAATATTCAAGAAAAAGACAAACCAATAATAACCTATCTTTTTCAATTTAAATACACTTAATATATCTGACGACCATTCTTTAAGCGTTAGTTTATAATTACTTTCTTCAAATCCATCCGGTTTTTTAATAAATACTACAGAAATCATCATGATAAGGAAATAAAATATACCATGAAATATAAACATTTCTGATATTCCGAAATGTCTGAGAAAGTAAGAAAACCCAGGTCCACCTAGAACTTTTGCTAAACCAAAACCAGATATAGCAATTCCAGCTGCAAGTCCTTTATTATCTTTAAACCAAAGCATTAGTGTTTTTATTGGGCTTATATAACCAATTCCTAATCCAATACCCATTATTATTCCGTAACCGATATGAAACAAAAAAGGATTAGATATTGAACAAGCTATACCAGATATAATCATACCACAACCAAAACAAACAGCACTAATTAATGCAGCTTTTTTTACATTTTTCTCTACCAGAGGTCCTAGGAAAGCTGCTGAAATACCTAGAAAAAATATAGCAAGTGAAAAAGCCCACTCGCAAGAAATACCTCCCATACAGTCAGTCACAGCTCCAGTTAGGATAGACCAACAATACACAGTTCCAATACTACTGTGAATAAGGAGGCCTGGTATTGCACCAAACCTCCACTTATCAAATGAATTATTCATTCTTTTTAACTATTTTTCTATATTTATACAAAACACAGTCTTCTGAACATTCAAAAATACATTGATCTTTACAAAATAAAGCTAAGTCAGATGATACATTAAGATTTGCTTCCTCCTCTTCTGGGAAAGTTATTATGTTATTCTTATTTGGATACCTAATTCTAAAATCATCAGTATTCTTATCTATAGTTACCATTAAGAATCTTTCAATTCTTATCATCGGATTTGTTTTTTCAAAATTTTTATCTTGCTTAAATTTCATAGGTCCGATAATAAAACCAAACTCTCCGTTTTTTATGTCGTAGGCTAGTTTACCGAGACGACAGTCCACATCTTTATTTCCAGATAACATTTTATTCCTGTAAGAAATCAGTCTATCTTTTATATGTTTAGGAAGTTCCATGTTTTAAAATTTAATCCTGTAGTAAATACTCTAATGCTTCAATAGGATTATTAAAATCTTCTAATTTTTTCCAAGAAGATTTCATTCTTGATACTAAATCACTAAGACAATGTATAAATCCAAATTCTTTATTGTAAAAATCTTCTAACAATGTGTTCAGATTTTTATATGTCTCCTGGTTATAGTGAGATTTATAACACAAAATATTATTGTCTGTAATATATGGTTTGAATGTCTCTTCCGTAAGTCTTAGAGCTGGAGATTTTTTCTTAACCTCCCACATAACAAGGAATGAATTCAGTAATCTCCTATATAAAAAAGGACTTACGTTTATTAGATATGGTAATATAGAATTTACAATACCTTTTATATCACTATCTTCATCTAATAAATCAAACGAATCTTCTTTATTTTCTACAAAATCCCAAGAATCTATTAAATCAGATTGACACAGGAATTCGTAATTTTTCTTAGTATCTTTTAATCCAATCTCTACTGTATACTTAGCATTTTTACAAAACTCTTGATCTAGTTCAAGTGAATTAATTACTTGAGATAAATTGTTAGCACTTACCGTAATTACTACTTTTCTTAACGACATAATTAAATTTATTTTTACAATTACTTAAAATAATTACCTCATTTTCATCAAACGGGTCTATATTATATACACCCTTAAATTTTTTAGGGTTCCAAGGAGTATATTTACAATGAGCGTGAATAGATATAATATTACTATCAACATAATCATTAGAAAATTCTTTATCTTGTTTTTCTACAAAACGATTCCCATAAATAACACTTCCTATATTTTTGGGACTAAGTTGCTCTACAAATCTTAATCCAGCGTGAGTACATAAATAAATCTCGCCGGAAGAAGATGAGAGTACTATATGAGTCTTTAGTTTTTTATTAAGTTCTGTTAAAATAGATAAAGCTTTCGGTGAATTTACATACTCAAACTCTTTTCCAGTAGTATATAGAAAATCTTTAGGAATAGAGGCTAGTAATAAATCTGAAATAACCTTAGAACCGTAACCACAAAACATTTTCCAGCCGAGAAATCTCCTAAGTCTTAATTCATGGTTTCCTTCTAACCAAAACCAATTCCCATTATTACAGTTTATAATATGTTCTACCATTCTTCTCGAACCACCTCTCTCTGGACCATCTATATAATCTCCATGATGAATAACATATTTCAACTTATTCTTATTCATAATGTTTCTCCATAAATAAGAGTTTGAATGTAGGTCTGAAATATGTAAAACTCCATCATTAGATTTTATATCTATCATCGTCTCTTTATCTGTCCATATAGATAATAAATCTTCATACGTATTTATTGTGGTTATTTCTAATGGTATAGATACTTTTCTATCAAATAGTTTATAAAATATTTGATAACCATGTATTTTTGCCAACCTTTCTATATTAGTTGTAGACTCTTCCTCTGGATCTACTACAACTAAACATCCTTTACCTAGGCGAATAATAAGAGCCTCGTAGAATCTTTCAAATACTAAATTTCCATAACTCTTTCTTACAGACTCAATTCCAGGCTCAAGAAGTTCAGGTGTTGTATATAAACTGTAAAAAGTATCAATCTTCAGGGTATAATTCTTAAGATCTTCTTCCTCAATCCACTTCTGTTTTTCTTCTTGATTAGATCCGCTAAGAATTATCAAACTTTTCATAAAATCTTATTTACTCCGGAAGTTGATATTTTTGAAGTTCTTGAAACCTTCTGCAAAAAGAATAAGCAGAGAATAGAACATCCTTTACTGTAGATTTAGATTGCAAAAGAGGAATCTGACTTCTTTCACAAATTAACTTTACGATCTGGAAATAAGGATAAGACTCAGGACACCTCATTACCAACTTCTGACTTGTTGAAAATAAACCAAACTCCATCAACGGAATTGGATTAGTTGTTTTCTTAAGTATATTACAGAAAATAATATCTGCCTGATTTGCCATATCAAGTATCCAATTATACTTATTCGCCAACTCTGCATTACCTGGAGTACTTATATCTGGTGTCATTTGTGGTATATACTTTGCGTTGATAAGTATATATTTTGCATTCTTAAACATTATCAGACCATCATTCGGATTTGCAATAGAAGCTGTTCCTTGTGCAAATTTAGTCTGCCAATCAAAAGTAGCTGGTTGACCATTCATTCCAGGTGCGTTATCAATACTTTCTGTACCTACCAATAAAATTTTAATAGCATCTGTATCTGGGGGTAATTGCTCTCCCATTTCAACAACAATCACATTATCACTTATTGTTTTCATTATAGTGTTTTAAAAAGGTTATAAAAGTTGAATGATTTCACTTTAATACCATGAAACCATCCAACTCAAAATTATTTCTTTAAACCCACTCAACCTTTTCTAATTGGTTAGTATAAGTAGATATAAACTCTTCCATTTTATCTTGATGGAGAAGAATTGCTATATCTGCCCAATCAGAAGATCTATATGGGGCTTTAAATTGATTAAACTCATATTTATGTTGATTTACTGATGATAGATAATTTTTATAATCATCTACTACATAAAAATCTCTCTTAGCTTTAAGGGCTTTTATAATATCACCTTTAAGCGCGGACAGTGGGTAATTGAAGAGAGGCAAAAACTCAACACTTTTTAATTTTTTCTCTAGTGCACTGTTAATAAATACATACAATGCATCGTTGAATTTTCTTAAACCGTTAGATTTATCAAGTAATTCTGTATTCACTCTGACAATTCTAGTTCCTTCTTCCTCATTCTCACTAACAATATCACTGCTTTTATCTTCTCCCTCTATTATATTCCTTAGGTCCATAGGAATAGTGATTAATACGGTATCTAGTGATTTACGTTCCAGATTAAAATCTAAATCATGTAACTCTAAATCCATCAAGTCCTCAAAATCACTATAGTAATCTAATAAAAGATCTGATGTTATTTCTAGAATAATCTTATCAAGTCCGTCAGGTCTACAAATAGTCTTCATAAATTAAAATTATAATTAATTAATCCATTTTATTCTCAAGTATTAGGATCTTAAGCCACAGCTATAACCCTTTTTCTAATCTTATATTATCACCAAAAGCAAATATCTGTGGAGTAACCGTTGGGGTAATTGACCGAAGTAAAGAACTTAATAAAGGGAACTGAGACCTTTGTACCTGAGCTTTATCTAATCCCTTCATCCTAAATGTTTTTATCCCGAGAATATTGTGTAAATATAAATCACGAACTTCATCTTTATCTACTTTATGTAAATCTGAATCAAGTTCGACACATACTTTCATAGTAGGGAAATAATAATCTAAGTAATACCAGCTACCTTTCTGGCCATGTAATCGGTAATGATTTTGAATTATCACTGGAAATTCCTTGATCACCGGTAGAGGATTAAAATAACCAATTTCTACTATAGCATCAAATATCTTAGCCTGAAGAGATCGTTTCCCAAGTTGTTTATTTCTTGTGAACTTCTTTTTACTTTTTGGCGTAGGATACATCATAGATTTTATATTCATAACCTGACCAGACTCTGAAACAGAATATACTGGGTAAGGTTGAAAGGGTATATCTGGAAACATAAAAGTTTCTAAATAGTTTATTTTCTTAGCCATACTTTATAAAAAAAAGAGAATACTTCACTCTCTGAAATATTCTCTATGATATCACTTAGTATTTAAATAACTAAGTAATTTGGGTTTATTTTTTCCATCATCTCTATAGCAGCACGGAGATTCAGTAGACATGGAATACATATAGGTAAATTAGTTTCTGTACTTCCATGCGCTAAAAATAACTTATCTCTAACTTCTTCTTCTCCATACTGTTTACTATAACTTTTCCATAAAATCATCTCATAAATTTCTTTACCACACAAACAACATTCTCTAATATCACTTCCTTCTATAGGATGTATTTTTGTATGGTCTTGATAAGCATGGAATAGGTGTTTTATAAATCTTCCATACTGGGGTGTTCTTGAGGCTTCCAAAACTAATATAGACTCTTTTGGGTTTAGAGTTAAAGACCCGTCGGAATTATCTCTCACATTAATAATCCTACTCGGTAATTCTCTATCCATCAAAGGTCTTGGACAGAGGTAGAGGTATACTAAATTCTTTTCGATAGATGTCAATTCAGTCTCTTTCCCCAAGTATTCTAAAATTTCTTGGGAGTTTAGTCCTGTAAGCTTTTTAATTAGGTTTGCTACTTTTTCCATAAAATTTATCCAATAAAATTTTCCTTATATTGATCAATAAAATGATTATCGGCACCGTCAACATTACTCTCTTCGTCGATCTTCGAAATAATTTCAGTAGATTCATCTTCAATAATAATAAAATCTCTTTTAAAATAATTATCCATACTACTCTATTTAGCTTTTATTTTCTTTTTTCTGGGTACTATTGATCTAATATTTTCTTCAAAAGCTCTGAATATTGCATAACATTCAGACTTATTATCATAAGGCATCACTAATTTACTACGAACTAAGGCCGTGGGAAACTGTTGTATACTAAAAATTGCCATGCCCTTAAAGAATCTTGATTTAGTTATAGGATAACCAACAAAGACTCCCGGTGTAGATGTTATTGGAATCACGTAAGTAATATCATCAATTATCTTATACACTAGACAATAGTGTTGACAAGGACCGATAGGAAGTAATGAAACATCTCCTTTCTGTATATCAACATCTAGTAATCTAAGAAGACGTTTAGGTAAAGCACTAATAACTGTTCCCTTATCTAATAAATCTTCCTCTGGTAAAGATAATATGTCTTTATCACTCTCAGTAGAATACTCTGCTACAACTCTTTCTTCTCCCTCTAGTAAAATATAATCTTTTCTTATATCAGCTAGAAGTTTAGTTAAATCAGTTATCAAGCTACTATCTAATACCTGACACCAAGGATTTTTTAAAGTCACAGTTATTAACTCTATTTTTTCATCTACTTTAGCCGGACTAATTATCCCAGGACTAGTCTTTAAAAACCTAAGTACTACATCTAAGTCTGTTAAGATCGATGTTCTGTATTTGTTTTTTAGTGTTTTAGACTCTCGTATTTTATATATATACTTTTCTAACTTATCAATCATTCAAACACTTATTAAAAATCTTAATCCAATCTTCTTTTTCTAAATTTCTACCCAAATATATATCCGGCTGGGAAGATATGATGGCTTGTTTTAAAAGATTTGTATCTATTAGGTAATAATTATATAGTCCTGACGAAGTTAATGTCTTTTGTGCTAAATGATTTAATATATCTTCTGTCGAGTCTATAATTTTAAAGGTATCATAAATTTGTTCACTGGTTAGGTTAGGACTACATTGCTGCATAAACTTAACTAATTGTCTATATACTGCTGCCTTAGATGAAATAAAACCTAAGTAAAACTTTTCTTCATGAAATTCTCTAAACTCTGGAAAAATATCACTAATTGTTGTTATCAGTTCCCCAGCATTCTTTGTATTTAAGTCGATTTGTAAGTATTGATCTTTAATAAAATCTTTTATCTGATCTAAAATACTTATCGTACTAGTTTTTAGGTTAAATATTTTTCCAAAATCATAAAACAACGAATTTGCTTCCTTAACATCGACTGCATATATTCTATCATTCTCTAATAATTCTACTAGACTCTCATTATTGATATAACTAGAAGAAGTTACTATGGAAAGCATATCATATAAATCTATTTGCTTATCTTTCAGAAATTTGCTAGTATTTATTATATGACAAAACATCTCAGTGCTAGGAATATTATACACAATTATTGCATCACCTAAGTTACGTTTACCACTAGTAGATTTCTTACAATTTCTTATTTTTCTTGTAAAATCATCAATTGGATATCCATAATCAATGCGATATCTATAACTAACTAATGAAATATTCTGTGCAGAGCCTAGACAAACAAAAGCACCCATACGATTTTTAAGCAAATAAAGATTTCCTGCTTTTAAATCCCTAGTTCTTTCTTTATCACACAGAGCTTCACCCAACTTAATAGAATAAGATATATTACTAGGCTCTTTATATTCAAAGTCACCCTCTCTTACTAGACTATATTCCGGATAACATCCAGTCTTACTTATTACTATCTTATATGTCCCCGGAAATTTACATCCTTTTTCTAATATACCAGAAGACATTCCTAGTAAATCTCTTAATTCTTGAAAACTAATATCAATCCAAAAACGATACCCAAGATTTAGTGAATCAATTTCAGGGTTAGTAAGTTCTATAACAGCCCTACTTGTATAATTTCTTCCAGTAAATCTATACAAATTCATACTTATCTTGAAACCTGAATTTGATATAGATATTATTTTAGTTGGAGTATCCTTCTTATAGAGATTTCTAAAATGATAGTACTGAATATTTCTTAGCTTATAGTTTCGATTAGGATCCTTCTTAGATACAGGATTAAACCTAAATAACTCTAGACCATCATTAGATATAGATGCACTATCTAACAAATTATGATAACATAGCCAACTTTTACTATCTACATCTCCGCTTAGCCAATTTGATGGAACACCCTCACTAATAATATTTACTTCTAAGTTTTTTGGTATTTCACTAAAATACATAAGTTAAATTTAAAAAATTACATATATAAGGAGTTCACCGCCTGATAAATAGATAACAACTAATTTAAAAAAAAATTATGGTATACTTTATTTCAGGACATCGAAATCTAGGGAAAGAAGATTTTGAAAAGTATTATGTAACTAAGATAAAAGAAATAATCAGTAATGACAAAAATTTTCGATTCGTCATTGGAGATTATGAAGGAGTGGATCAAGAAGCACAGAAATGGTTAAGCAAGAATCTAAGACATGAAGATAAAGATAGAGTAACAGTTTATCATATGTTTGAAAAACCAAGACACTACGAAGATGAGGCCTTTAGGAAATGTGGAGGATTTTTGACAGATATAGATAGAGATTCTGAAATGACAAGAGTTTCTAATATCGATATAGCCTGGATTTATAAAGGAAGATGGGAGTCAGGTACGGCACAAAATATATTGAGGAGATTCGAGATTGAGAAAGGAGAATAAAAAAAATTAAAGAGGGATTTACAATATCTCTCTTTTTTATTTTCAATATATCATATTTTGCTTCTCTCTGTTAAGATCTACTACAACTTAATTTCATCTAACAGAAATCCTCATACCAAGAGTTCCTATCTCTCGGCAGACGATATAGAAGCTGTAAAATCGATTTTAGGAAATGGCAATAACCTAAAACCTAAAATATTAATACTATATTTAATATAATTCATAATCTTGTTATTCATGATAAAAAGTTTATTAAGATCATGCCTCAGGTAAACCTAAAACAATCTCTATACTCCGTGAGAAAATTATATAGGTAAATTTCCACACTTCGCCCTATTTAGTTTCACAGCTTTAGTGCTACTTATCCATTATACCACGTAAAGGTAAGGGATTTATAATAGAAAACCCAAGAACGCGCAGCTAATATTTACTCTATTATATATTGCTGTACTATTCTTGGGAAGATTGAAACTATATTTAACTTTTAATATATTAATATTAATAAATAGTCTAATTATCTTTATTTTATAGCCAATATCAGTCATCGTCCTTTTCTATTATGATGTTAGTAAAAAATACTAAAAAATCGGTCGTAAAACCTACCTGATATTAAACTAAACAAAGTTTTCATATAATTTCATATATAAGATTTCTAAGGTTTCTGAGACGGCTTTTTTTAAAACACAAAAACACACCCATACTCATACCTAAGCCTTAAAGATGATAATAAATTTTATAAACCAAAAATAAAAATAAAAATGATAGAATCTATTGTACTTACTATTGCACTAATAATGAGTGTACTATTTGTAACCACTACGATTAACTCATGGATTGCTCTGATAGTAATAAAAGAGAATTACTCCGATCAAACATGGCTCGGTCGACTTGTAAATCTTTGTATTGCTGTAGTATCCTGGGTTATTTGGCTACAACTTATTAAATAAATTACAAACCTATACTGATAATTTCGGTATAGGTCTTTTTTCTTTCCATCATCAAAAAAAAAGAAAAACCCCAGAAGCTATCTAAACTTCCGGGGCTAAATCTCCTAATCAGCCTTGTACAAACGATCGAGGATACAACTGCAAAACCTCTACACCTATTGTTGAACAGTGATAAACTTTGTCAAGGATTTTCACAAACTTTGATATTTTAACTTTTATCTTTAATTGTATATAATTAATCTTATTAATCACTTAATATTATATACTTAGTATGAACTTTATAACTTGATAACCTTTAAAGCTTATAAACTTTAAACTTTTATCCGTACCTGTACTATACTTATTAAAGATAGTCACAATAAAATATCGTTAATTAATCTATATTATATCCTAATTTACTTCCGAATATTGAGAAGGCGTTATTTCTGATCATTTTCGATTAAGTATTTTATAATAATTCGGTTCTTTAGTAACTAGTCGGGAATCTCAATGAAGGTTTGGGAATTAGATTCACTTAAAGCATAGTCTACATTAGACTCAAACTCTTCAATCTCTGACTCCAACTGTTTTATTGCTACCTCTAAACCTATGGGATCTTCAAATTCTACACCATACAACGCATCCAACTGCTTCACTACATTCTTTTCAAACTCAGGATCAACCTTAGTAGTCGAACTTGATGTAGTGTCTGAGACAGTTTTTTCTACTCTGGCTTTATTCTCTTCTAAAGCCTTATCAAAACTGTTCCTTTCTGACATAAATCTCTGTTTCATCTTTAAAAGACGAGACTTCTTCAGGGCAATAGAATTTTTCAACACAAGTGCCTCCTGAATTGTCATCTCCTTCGATCCGATAGTGATTTTTGACATCAGATTACTCTTATCTATCTCATATTTAATCAGGTCTATTCTCTTCTCTATACTAAGAATACTCTGCCAAGATTCTTTAACCCTTGACTGAAAATCCTCAGACTTTATGTGAGAAAATGAACCTACCAAACGAGAACCGCGTCGTACAGCTATGAGTTCTAGTTCCTTAACAAGCTTTTCATGACGCTTGATTAAAACTTTTCTCTCTGCTAATGCTCTTGTAATTGAATACCTCATAAACTTTTAACTTAAAATACAAAAATGTTAATTGTGTTCAAAAAATAAAATTAAATATCTTAAGGCCAAGGCAGGATTCGAACCTACTTCTTTTTAAATCTCCTAGATATATGGATCTCTAAAATATTTTGCCCCTCTTAAACTACTCTAAGTCTTCTGATATCTAATTTTAAAATGTT
>JAEIGA010000733.1_pt1 | contig 48610 bp, 44 predicted proteins | sample 9270691 | NCBI WGS metagenome assembly JAEIGA01 (sample SAMN17057246, study PRJNA624740) | gut metagenome | biome: biome; isolation source: fecal sample | host: Bos grunniens | place: China: Xizang | collected 2019 | reverse complement strand
CATATGTATCAACGAAAGAATATAATAATTATTTAAGTAGATCTATAATTAATGCATTGAAGAAAAAAGGTGTAAAGGTTTATTCTACTAATATACATGGAAGTATGAATCATAGAAATGGAACCCCTTTAAAGAAAGGATATCATACAGCTACCCCCCTTTAATAGGTGTCTAATTATAGTATGTTGATAAAAGCATACATTTATATCCTATATAATTATCTCTAAAAAAACTAAAGAATTATGGAAGTTGTCACAAAATTATTAGATAAAATATCAGCTTATCAAGTAGTAAATTATATTATACCAGGTAGTGTGTTGTGTGTATTACTAAAGCACATTGTAGGGTATGATATCATTGCATTTTCAATGATAGAAAATGTAATTATATGCTATTTCGTCGGAATGGTAAATAGTCGTTTAGGTTCGCTGATTTTGTATCCTATTTTGAAGAAGACAAAATTTATAAAAGAGGCAGAGTACCTAGACTTTGTGACTGCTGAGAAAAAAGATTCAAAAGTGACAATCCTTAGCGATATAAACAATGTCTTTCGTTCCTTTGCGAACGTAATGCTCTTATTGTTATGTTCGTTAGGTATAAAGAATATTGATTGCATTTCCAATTTCGTGGTACGTAATGTCAATTGGATTGCAATTATTTCCTTATTTATATTATTTCTATTCTCTGTTCGGAAACAAACTAAATTTGTGAGGGATAGAGTGGAAGCAAATAAAGAGGATGTAAAGTAGATTAAGATTTATAGATATATGGCTCAATTACATTTTCTAAACGTTGGAGAGGGAGATTGCTCTATCATTCAACATAATGACGGGATAGTGACTATGATTGATATTTGTTGTGCAAATTTGGCAACGAATACAATAGAGAAATCATTCAGTACTGAGTCTTTCAAAGGTGTGAAGGGAAATTTTAATCAGAAAGCAAGTCCAACAAACCCGATAGATTACCTCAAAACTCTCGGTGTAACGTCAATATTTCGATATATTCAGACGCATCCGGATATGGATCACATGGATGGTTTATTACAACTCAAGAACAATTATACCATTGTGAACTTTTGGGATACTAGGAATTCTAAAGAACAATCTTTTGATGAGTCTGGTTATAATGGGATATATAAAAAAGAGGATTGGGATTGTTATCAAATATTACGTCAAAGCAAATGCAATCCGAAAGCCCTATTTTATACTGATGGAGATAGTAATAAGTATTTTGCATTTAATGAAAATTGCAAGAAAACTGATGATTATCTTCAAATTTTATCCCCAACTCCAGCATTGTTAGATGCAGCATACAAATCAGGAGATTGGAATGATTGCTCCTATGTTATTTTATATTGCATCAATGGATATAAAGTGTTATTTTGCGGAGATTCAAAGATGAAAACAATTAATCATTTACTTTTAAACCATAGCAATGAAATATCCAATTTGGATGTACTAATAGCTCCGCATCATGGTCGAGATGGTAATATGGATTTTTCTTTCTTAGATGTAATGAATCCCAAAGTAACCTTATTTGGAAATGCTCAAAGCAAGGATCTTGCATATAATGCATGGAATAATAGGAATTTATTTCATATTACTAATAATCAAGCAGGAAATATCATGTTAGACTTTTTATTAAGCGGGATTGAAATAAGCGTTTCAAATAAAACGTTTGCTGATAATTTCAATATGAACATCTGGCAAAAAAATGCGGAAAAAAGTAATATGGAGGGCCTTTGGGCGTTGTGTAGATTAAAGAAATAATGAATATTTTCACCTGATAATACCAACCTAACCTCTCTTACTCGGCCTTTGCAAATTGCTAATGGGGTGGGGATGGATACGACAGTGAATAAGCTATAAAACATTTATTAATTAAAATAATATAATTATTTTCTGATATTTTTGTCTTAAATAAAAAAGTCACATATGAGTTCAACGAAAACTATTATGACTGAGCATTCTATTACAGTCAATACAAGTTCTTTAAAAACTAAAGAAGAATATGTTTGTTGGTTAGATATGATGGGGACGAAAAGTAACATGTCTGACTCTTTTGAAAAATCAACAAATTTTATGCTTAGATTTCATTCTGCGGTATTTTCTGTTGTAAAAAAAAGAGATGATATTCGCTACTATCCTGTCATGGATGGCGTATATATAACATGCTCTAATGCACAATCAATTAAAACAACGATAAAAGAAATTATGACAAAATTGTCAATTATATTTATGGACGAACCAAGTTGTTTTCATAAATTTATAATTAGAGGATCTTTGGCATATGGCGCAATTGCACATGGTATATCTGTTGATGATGATATCTGCGATAGTTTAGCAGGGCAAGAATATTTGAACTATTTATTATTTGGCATGCCAATTATTTTGGCGCATATATCAGAGAAGTATGCAGCACCATATGGAGTGTACATTCATGAGTCTGCCCGTAAAGTCAAAGAATTTCAAGGACGTCATTTGTTAATATATGACAAAACTACAAAAACTGAGATGCTTCAAAAACTTATAACTTATTTTGAGTGGTGTAAAAAGTATAATAATTATCTTGAATTAGAACCAATAAAGATAGATCAATATAAGCAACTAGTTACTGAATATTATACAGATATAAGAAAATAATGACAACTTCTATGACTCTAGGCATCATGCAACCATATTTTATGCCGTATATCGGTTATTAGTAGTTGATGGCAGCCTCATGCTCTTCAATTCCTATAGAATGATTGGCTGGGGCCGGAGGGCGCAAGCCTCCCCTAAATCCTCTCCTGAAGTAAGGGACTAGAGGTTCAAAGATTAAAGGCGGGTGACCGCCTTTTTTTTGTGCTAGAATATTGGTTTAATGGGCACGAAGTGCCAGTTTAGTGGACGCGGCTGCGCAGCTACTGGCGAAGTCATGAACTATGAGTGATGAGACGAGGTATAAGCCTCCCCAAAGTCCTCCCCTGAAGGGAAGGACTTGAGCTTACAAAGAAAACAAAACCCACCGTTTTATCCGAACGGTGGGTTTGTTGTACCTTATATGTAATAAGGTGTAATTGGCAGATTTTTAAAAACGGAAAACTTTTGGTGTTGATAAAGTATACAAGTGGCTTATTATGAGCTGCTTGTGATTTTGTTTTGGATAACTTTGTAGAACTGTTGATAACTTTTTCTCGAAAAAAGTTGCAAGAATGGAGGAAATGTAGTAATTTTGTAGGGTGAAAGGAAGAATATTAGATAATAGAAATTCTTATGGCACTAAATACTATAAATAAGAGTGTGCAAGCGATGCTGATGACTCCTCGCCCTGCTGATAAAACCCATCGAGAATACCTAGTTAAATTGTTAGGTCAATATTATAAGATGTTAAAAGAGTCATACGTAGATTTGAAGCAATATGAGTATAAGTTCATTTCGTATGCAGAGATCTTGAAATGTGTTAAGGATATATGCTCAAAACTATTAAAAGTGTATGATCTCTATATGCAAGGGGATGTAGCGAAATCTATTCAGGTTATGAGAGATTGTTTTACGAGAACAGATCTACGATTGATAGAGCAGATAACTTCGTCAGAGATTATGTATCGAGCTCGTGTTATAGATTCTACCCAATGTTTGCTTGATTCTAAGTCAATGTTTCATGTCCCTGTTGAAAATAGATCTTCAATTGCTAATAATCGCTTTAATATATCAGGATATCCATGTTTATATCTAGGTAATTCAATATTAGCATGTTGGGAAGAGATGTTGAAACCTAATCTAGAACAATTTTATGTTGCTCAAGTAGAATTGAGAAATAAAAAGAATAAAAGGGTCATAGACTTAAGATGGGATACTTCTATTGATATTCCAAGAATTATAGAAGATGATGGATTCCAAGGTGCAATAAAAAGACGAGTTGTTAATTTTATGTTTAGAATTCCCTTGAAAATTGCATGCTCAATTCCTGTCTTTGATCCACAATTAACATTTAAAGAAGAATATGTAATTCCTCAAATACTACTTTTGTCATGTATAGGAAATAAAAATGTTGATGGTATAGCATACACATCTACTCGACGAGATGATCAAATTTCAGATGACTTATCATTGCATCACAACTATGTTTTTCCTGTACAAAAAATTACAGATAGAGGTTTTTGTAAAAAGTTGACTTCAGACTTTCAAATAACACATGGTATTTCATTTATGGAAGCTGATATAAAAAATGTATTCCATGGAAAAGGAACCCCTAACATATATGTTGAAAATGGTACACTACATCTGGACGATATTGATCAAGGAAAAACTGAATATCAATGTACAAAGTTTGGACAAATGGAAGCATATCTTGAACAACAAGCAAAATATGTTTTGAAAAAGAATGGCAAAGAATGGATTGAAGAGAAGGTTGATTAATACTGAGTAAGTGTGCAACTAAAATTGAGGTGACATTATAAGTCAAAATGAGGAAATAATCACAAAATTTCCTCATTTTGCTTGATAGGGGAGAGTATCTGCCTTACAAGCAGAGGGTCTTGGTTGTGAATCTTAAAAGTAGTGATTTCTATGCAAATAGACCATGTTTAACATATATTTTTTGTAAAAATATATGTTAAACATCTATGCGCGCGCACGTGTTATTATCGAATAAGCAAAACTAGATGATCTTCCTCCAACTACTTTCGTCACAAAAATGTGATTATTTTAGAAATATTCGTCACAAAAATGTGAGAAAATTGAAAATATTCGTCGGTTTTTTGTGATTTTGTTTGCGTAATTCGTTGAAAATTAGTACCTTTGCAGCAAAATTTAAGTCTACGACAATTATATGAAATCGTTTTTCTCATTATTGCTTACTGCTATCCTAGTATTTTCGATATCGTGCAAGCCCATTAATTCTCCTGATGATGACTCATTGACCAACGATTCGACCTCTATTCCCGTAGATAGTATAGCTACACCTGGCGATACAACTACGGTGGAAATACCCAACCCTCTTTTGGCACATCTATACGGAACATGGATCTACAAGAGCTCTACCGAATACTACTCGTTTCTCGAGAATGGTGAAGGTTATAGACTCGTCTATGCTAAAAATGATGGAAAATATTATCATGCATTTACCTGGACACTCCAAGATAGTCTGTTGAATATCACATATTTCGAAGATAAATATTTTAATGCAGCGTCTAATGACTATCAAATAGCAATATGCAATGCAGATACTTTGAAGTATTCCAACGACAAATTTACCTACATGCTGCGTCGTCTTAATACGAATAGCACCACGGGTATTGATTACCACAACCCGCCTTATGTCAACTACTTGCGTGTAAATGGCGTGTACTATCCACTTTGCAGTGCAGTTATGCGTTGTGACCATGCTATCGGCACCAATGCCAATATGAAATACTTGTTCTTCTATGGTACAAATAATCTGCTTCAACCTACGGGTGCCTATTTCATGTATTCCACACCTTATTACGAAGGTATTAATCGCGAATGGGCTGATGGTAGCTATACGATCCAGTCGCAATCGGGCTTTTGGATTTATGGTGGTTGCTATACCTATAATAGCTATATGTCTAATCGCTGCGATGGCCAACTAACTGTCAAGACCGTAGGTCAGGTAAAGTACTTTGACTTTACACTCAATGGCAATGTTTTCGGCCATTTCGAGGGTACGATTGATTAAACTAGGAGTCATGCCTCTTGGCAAGCAACTTGCATGCGTATGTGATAAACCTGTATAACGACAAGAGCTTCACCCTAGAGCAAGCGGAGAAGGTGTGCGAGGTGATAAGTGGACTTTGCTAAGAAAAGGGCTTAAAATATCCTGAACTTATATGATTTATAACCTCCAACACCCATCTCCAATTGGCGGTGGGTGTTTGTTTTGTAAGAAATTCTCGGAATAATTTGGAGAGTTAGGGAAAAAGTAGTAACTTTGCGGGAAAATAGGAGTAGAGTATGGCAGAAAAGATAGGATTATAGCTAGAACGCAAAACTGGATAGAGGAGAGGGTATGAATTATGAGTGATAAGTAGGGCGAGGGGAGTAGTAGTTTGCGAATAGTAAATAGGCTATGAAAATGATAATCAGAAAAAACATTATGTAGAATGATAATCAATAATATAATGAAGATCAAGTATAAGGATATGTTAGAGGTAATTAGTTTTATAGTGTCAATGCTTTCAGATTTAGTTCCAGCTATTAAGGAGAAAGTAGAACGTAATAAGTCGTTGTCTGAGAAAATAGATGACTGCTTAATGCGTGCTATTGATAGATGGGATGTAACAGAAGATTTAAAGCGGTCTACACGCTTACAACCAATTAGATATAAAATACTATTAAAAAACTATATTCAGCATCCAGAAAAGGGTATTCATCCTAAAGACAAAGAACTATTAAAGCTATGGACCGATGTTATTCTATCCGATGGAGATTGTAGCGCTTTTGTGTTGTCATTTAAAGAAGACCTTATTCAACATACTCAGGAAGAAGGTTTTAAGAATATACTATCTGGTTTGTTAGAGTTGAATGCATTACAAGAAGATATCAAACTCAATATTGATAAATTGTGTTCTCGTGGAGGGAAAAGCATTAATCAATTTTGGAATGAGGTATCTGTTTTTGACCATGGAAAGAAATTACCTTATTCAATAATTACCAGTGGAAGAGAACAAATTGCTGAAGAAATAACGAAAGCATGTCATACGGCGGATTTTGTTGTGTTCGAAGCTCAAAGCCATTTGGAGGCTAAAGCATTTGCTGCTGCTGTCATTTTAGAAAATAACATATCTGCAGATAATGTGATTGTGGTAGAGAACGAGGATTTATATGCTCAATTAACGAATGATGATACTAGAAAGATAATCATTACTAGTATTCCTGCTAATCATCAATTAGCTGTTGCTAATGGTCATAGTGTCATCTATTGTATAGGTCCACAGGATAATTATGCAGAGGTATCTTTAGTACTTCCAGAAATAAACCGTGATGGTTTTATTTCTGCATTGGAAACATCAGGTTTGAATACAGAAAAAGCTCGACAATTTGCTATAGATTCTGCTAAGGATATCAATATGTTATGGCGTTTGTTGGATATTAAACCAATGTCACCATCATGGGAAACAAACGAGTCTATAAATAAGTTTATCCCTATTATGCTTGTTGGTCGTTGGGATGAAATGTGCGATGGTGATAAACAGATAGTTGCAGAGATAGCGGGATATGAATCTTACGATCGTTTCAGGAAGGAACTCAATAATTATATTTATGCAGATGAATCTCCGATAAAACGTATTGAATCGGTGTTTGCAATAAAATCTTCATATGCTATCTTTAAGCGTTATTTTAAGTATGTGACAATCGCAGATATTAAGCGATTCCTGACGTTTGTGGATATTGTTTTAGATGATGTTGATCCGGATGCGGTAGCGAAAATGGATTCTATGGAGTTGAAATTTTGGCGAGACAAGCGGGTCTTCTCTACTAATCTTAGAAGAGGAGTCGTTGAAGGATTGACACTTATTTCTATAATGCAAGAAAATTTACAACAGGAAAATATTATAGATAAATGGATAGAAGAAAAATTCAAATCTTTTGATATACAGAAATTGCTAAGTCATAGAAATAACCTTTTGTGGATGGCTGAAGCATCACCTAGAGCGTTCTTGTACTTCATAGAGAATGACATAAAACAAGGTTCTCCAATATTGAATGAGTTGTTTATTATTCGTACCGATCATTTTGGTTTAAATGGTACCAAGATTTATTATGCAGAATTATTAAGATGTTTAGAATGTATTGCTTGGAAAGAAGATTATTTGCCCCAAGTGACAGGGTTGCTATTATACATGGGTAATTATCCGAATGAGAGCAATTGGCAGAATCGACCTTCTAGCTCTTTGAAGAACATATATAGATTTGTATTACCAGGCACATTGGTTCCGATGTCAAAGCGGATATCTATACTTAAAGGATTGCGACATCTCTATCCAGAGGCAGTTCATTCATTATGTTTCGATTGGATAAAAGGATTAAATGATACGATATCGGATCCTACATCATATTTCCGCTGGCGTTGGTTGGCTCAAAAGCCAGAAAAACCTCGAACAACAAAGCGATATCCAGATTACAAGTTGCTACGAGAAATGTATGAATTAATGATGGTAGATTTTACATGGTCAGAGAAGGAAGTCGTGGAGTTGCTAAAAGTGTCTATGTGTGAATATATGCATAGTTTGCGAGAGGAGATAATAAGCATGATGCACACTCATATAGACAAAATAAAAGGTAATGATACTATTTGTGATGAATTGAGAGATGAAATCTTTCGTCATATGGATCATCAAGATACTTGGTGGGCAATGAAACTAGAAGCACTGCAAGCGTATAAAGATTTGCTCAATGAGATTACGTTACCAGACGTAATAAATGCCAACAAACATTATTTTGAAGACATTTTTGTGCATAATCCAGAGTTGGGAGTGAGTTATTTAGTCGAAGATCAATTCGAAAAAAGCCTTAAGATTCAAGCTGAGATAGAGGATAAGATTATCCAAGAAGAAGGATTGGATGGTATTTGGAAATTGGTAGATTTGGCGAAATCTACGGAAGCTGTAGCCAATGGATTTACCGAACTTACTGAAGATACGCATTATAAATTGGTGTATGAGAGATATTGTGATGGACTATTATGCAAAGAATTTGTAAAGTGCTATTACAACAATCTTTACTATAAATATGGTAGCGGGATGTACTTGAATTATCTTACTGAATTGCAAGTGATTAGTGCAAATAAAATTTCTATTGTGTTATATGCTCCAAATTTTCATAGAGAGTTGGCTGATATGGCAGATTCGCAGTCAGAGAGTATACAAATAGAGTATTGGAAAAATGTGTTTGTGTGGCAATTTGGAATAAATGATGTGTCATTGATTGCTGATAGATTACTTTACTGTAAGCGTTATGGGGATTTACTGCATTTTATGACCAGAGATGTCGCGCTTCATCACTTAGATAGTTCTAAAAAAGCTAATATCTTACATACAATTTTTCAATCAGATGATGGAATTTTAGTACTAATCCATAAAGGATACCAGATGGCCAAAATCTTGAATACCATTGATGTTACAGGTAGTCCAGAATTGGAATTAAAGATAGAGCAAATAGAGTTTTATTTGTATAAACATTTGGATCGTCATTTGAAAAAAGAACATAATCATTTTCAGAGGGCAATTAATTCGAAGCCAGAAATACTCATGGAAATTGTCGCTGCGATACATGATGTATATTCTGACTCGGAGGAATCTATTTCATTGGATGATATGTCTTCTCGACAATTTAAAGCACAGGTAACTTATGAATTTTGGAATAGGTATCATGATGTGCCTTGTACCGATATGGATGGAAAAATAGATGAAACAAAGTTAAGAGATTACCTTGTGCGATTGAAGGAATTAGCAAAAGAGTATGATCAAGAAGATGTTTTGCCGTTGGCTATTGGAAAAATATTAGGTAATTTCCAAGAAGATGATGATTATCCATGTGAGTTGTTATGTAGTTTGGTAGAGGAGTATGCAAATGATAGAATAGATAATATCATAGGATGTGAAATGCATAACAGACGAAGTTTTTCTACACGTTCCCCATTTGATGGGGGAACAGTAGAAAGACATCATATCGCTACATTACGGAAGTATCGAGATAATGCAATAATGCGTTCGCCTCGTTTTGTTAAGATATTAGATGATGTAATAAGAAGTTTTGAATATTCTGCCAAACGAAATGATTTCGAGGGAAAAATGAATAACTTTAATTATTGATTGTGAGACATACACCTCCTTGAAAGGAGTAGGATAAGGATCTTCGAGTGGATATTGATGTATTTTGAAATTAAATTTTGAAAGTAATTTGCATAAGTCAAAAAAAAGTTGTAATTTTGCAGCGTGGGAGGGGAATGTTAATACATATGGTAAACATTAGAAGTGGGATATAGATGTCATCATAAATATAGGAAGAAGGTCAAAAATGGTGTCTTTCGTAATAAACCGCAGTTGCTAACTGCGGAAAACTTGGTCGCTTTGAATGAGATTTTTATATCACACCATTGGCCAGTGGATATGGAGAATCCTATATCTTGTTTCCAGCGGTTTAGGAGAACACTGAGTGAGTTGACATTAGTTGAACAAGGATTGTTGTTGTCTCTAACAAAACGGTTTATGCATTTACCACAGACGGAATATCTAAACGTGATGATACCGTTACTTAATAACTTGAGGAAAGATTATCCTTATGAGTGTATATATTTCGTGCGTTGTATTAAAGAGGAGGATGTTGGTAAGATTAAAAGTTGCGACACTGTTCTTTATAAACTGAAAGGAACATCAATACAGCATAGAATAAAGTTGGGTAAGTACAAGGTTGTAGAAAATAATTTAGCCATTAATATAGATAAAATTAAGAATAAAGAAGCAATTATTGTTTTTGTGGATGATTATATAGGAACAGGTGAAACAGCAAAGGGAGCTGTAGAATATTTAGAAAAAAAAGTGCCACAATTAGCTGATTGTACGAGAGATAGATTCTGTTTCCTAACGTTGGCAGCATATTCAAGAGGAAGAAAGATGTTAGAATCATTAGGGTTTAAAGTTTATGTATCTTTTGAACATGATAAGGGTATTTCCGATTATTATGATGATGAAGAGTGTATGCAGAATATACAAATTATGCGTAATATAGAAAAAAAGATATCTGGTTTGCCTAATAAATTTAGATTTGGATATGGTAGGACAGAAGGCTTAATTTGTATGGAACGTTGTCCAAATAATACATTCCCGATATATTGGTTTAAAGAAGGAGATGCGCCATATGAAAGAGGATATCATTGATAAATACGATCAAGAATGGTTATGGATTGTGCTTCGTCTGACACAATCTAAAGGTAATTTGTATGATGCAATTACTCCTTTACATACAGAAAATGATATCTTTTCCTTGTTAGATCATTTGCAAAGACTACGATACTTGTTTTTTGACGGAGAAAAAAAACAAATTATTTTTACGAAAAAAGGGGAGTCTTTATTCACAACTTTAACAAGGAAACTTAAAAAAAGGGGATTGTATCGCTATATAATTCCGAATCTAAATAAACGGAATATATACCATGCAAATGAACTTTATATTCCCCAAAGAAAGGATGCTAAAAAGTTACTGTAACATACTGTTTTTAGTAAAACGCGAGCTGTTTTATACTACAACGCTATTCGCGTGGGTTTGTGAGTCACAATCCTGCTATGAATCTATTATCAAGCCAGGATAATACCGCCTATCTTTTCGCAGAGCGAAAATCTACGCGGTTTTATTCTGCCTTTCAGGCGCTGATTACTTAGTAATCAGAGTTAATTCAGTAAAAACAGTATGTTATAGTAACTTCTTTTAATCATAAATGACAAACGAAGAGAAATATATTGAAAGTTTTACGACGCAAGCGTATCAACAAGGTCTTTCTGATACATTAATAAAGAATATTTTATTATATAGAAGAAAGATTGTTGATCGTAATTGTGTTGTTATATATGACCAGAAGCATTTTTCAAAATTAGTAGGTTATGACTATGGATATATACTTGAGTTATCCAGTAATATAGAAAATAACTATAAGGAATATTCAATACCTAAAAAAAGAGGTGGTGTCAGAAAACTTGAAGAACCTTATCCTGATTTGAAGGATATCCAATCTTGGATATTAAGGAACGTACTTGTTCCTGCATCTAAGAAGATGGTGTCTCCTGTTGCTAAAGCTTTTATTCCCCAAAAGAATATAAGAGATAATGCACGTTTTCATAAAAATCATAATATAATAGTTGCTTTAGATGTAGAGGATTTTTTTAGCAATATCCAGTACGGTAGTGTGTATGAAATATATAGAACTATCGGTTATTCAAAAGCGGTTGCAACTTTGTTAGCTAAGTTGTGTACATATAATGGTTATTTACCTCAGGGTGCACCAACAAGTCCGATGCTTTCAAATTTAGTGATGAAGAAAGTAGATGATCAGTTGTGGACTTATTGTAAAAATAGAAAAATTATTTATACTCGATATGCGGATGACCTTACCTTTTCGAGTGAGTCAATTCATGTAGGGCACATGATCGCATATGTAGAACAAGTTCTCCAACAACGATATTTACGTCTTAATAAGAAAAAAATTAAAGTGATGGGGCGGGGAACCCGACAATCTGTTACAGGAATTGTTGTAAATGAAAAACTCCAAGTCAGTAAATCATACCGTGATAAGATAAGACAAGAAATTTATTATTGTATCAAATATGGCTTTGACTCTCACTTACAAAGATATTCATCAAAACCTAATTGGATAAAGTCAAAGGCACAATATGTACAGCATTTGTATGGAAAGGTCAAGTTTGTTTTACAGATCAATCCACAAGATAGTACGTTTATTAAGTATGCGGAGTGGCTAAAATCTTGTTTATGATAAAAAGGCGGGTGACCGCCTTTTTTCGTGGAGTGAAGGTTGGTTTAATATAAAAAATGGGGGTAAATGTAAAAAAGTGTGGGCAGTATTTGGAAAGTCAGAGGAAATGTCGTAATTTTGTAGGCGGAATATTATAATGAAACTTAATAACAACTTAATTATGAAAGAAGGAAAATTATCTAAAGAAGAATTTGAACTTTATCTGAGCTTTAAACCTACTACTATTGGTAATTGCCAAAACTATTTACGACTACTCTCAGATGTGTATTTTGAGATGACTACAAAGACTCAGATGGGAGAACAGCAAAATGAAAGCATACAAAACTATTATGCCAAGACAACAATGCAGATGTTTTTTATGAAAGCACTAGCAACTATAGAACTACTGGATGGAGTGGGGTATATAGGTGAGAATTTTACATTACCACCCATTCAAGATCATAGTTTGCTGTTCATAATCACTCGAAACTTTTGTGAAACAATAGCGGCATATGAAGTATTATTTCTACTTCCTGATACAAAAGAGAAACGAACAATACTTGAGAATCTATTTATAGGTTCTGGATATAGATATCAATCTCGTTTGTTTTCTGAATCTATGCAGACTGATTTTCCTAATCAGTATGACATTGTAAATCAAAATGTCCAGACTACAGAAGCAAAAATCATCAATACTCAGTATTACAAGTCTCTTTCTTCCAAACAACGAATGATCTTAGAAAATGCCATTCGATCTAAAAACTATAAGGTAATGCTATTAGATGATGAGGTGAAAATTCTTACTTGGCAAGACTCTTTAAATCTATTTGTGGGGTCAAATGAATTGATGGATAGGATTTATACATATTTTTCCTTACATGCACACCCTTCGATAAGAGGTATGGAACAATTTGACGCTGCATATGAGATGGTGAATCTAGGATCTACTAATTTGAGCACAGTGGCATGCCGATGTATAATATCATTTATGTCAATGTTTCTACAAGAGTATATAAAATTGTTCCCTAAGGCAAAAGAAGTATTTGATAAGAAAACTGATCTTGAGAAATGGTTACTTACAATGCATGACTATAGAAAAAATAAATAGGTTTTCTACTATGGATGAACGAGATAAGCTTATAGCTCTAATGCAGAAGCGAATCGAGGAGTTAGAATATCTGGTAGATCTTCAGAAAAAAACGATCAAAACGTATGAAGATCTAACAGATGCTTTGAATCGCGGGGAATATTGCTGCCTCGAAACAAATTGCCCCAATCGTGTGGTGCAAAGAATAAAGAGGATAGAGCATAGAAAATAAGTCAAAGAATTATTCCCCCTCAAAATTACTGCTAATCTACATTTTTGGTATGAATTTGTAGAATATAATCTACATTTTTAGTGTGAATTTGTAGAAAATGTGGTGATCTTCTTTGTTATTTCAAAATAAATTACTACCTTTGCAGCGGAAAATAAAATTACTCAGTGTATTGAGTAAAATTACGCAGTGCATTGAGTAAAATAAATGAACAACCTTTTATTATGATACAACGCAAACAATATCAGCTACTTATTTCTAGACTTCAAGAGCCTAGAAAATGTATACAAGTCATTCAAGGACCTCGTCAGGTGGGTAAATCTACAATGGTTAAGCAGGTGCTTAAAGATATTTCTATGCCTTGGCTGCACTTTTCTACTGACAATGTACCCACAAGCGGAAATACGTTCATCAGCGATTGTTGGCAAATAGCTCGTACAAAAATGCAAACCGAACATCTCTCTGAGTTGCTACTTGTAATAGATGAAGTGCAGCGTCTATCTCGATGGAGCGATGCAGTTAAGAAAGAATGGGATGAAGACACGTTCAATGATGTAAATATCAAGGTAGTACTACTAGGATCATCTCGTGTAATGCTGGAGAGAGGCTTGGCTGATAGTTTGATGGGAAGGTTCGAAACTATTCGTATGGGCAATTGGACCCTTCAGGAGATGCAAGATGCCTTCGGTATGACGCTTGAACAATATATCTATTATGGAGGATATCCTGGGGCGTATGCTTATATCAACGATGTGGATCGTTGGCGTGAATATGTACGTGGAGCAATCATTGATGCCACTATCAATAACGATGTTCTGATGGATACTCCTGTCAGCAAACCTGCATTATTGAGACAAACATTTGAATTAAGTGCTGCATATTCTGGGCAACAATTGTCGCTAACCAAGATGTTGGGACAACTGCAAGATGCCGGTAATACCACCACTCTTGCTAACTACCTCGATTTACTTAATCAAAGTGGTATGGTTTGTGGCCTGCAGAAGTTTGCCATGAATCAAGTGCGTCGCAGAGCTTCTATTCCTAAGTATCAGGTGTACAATAATGCATTGATGAGTTATTACAACGATGAAACATTTGAGCAGGCATTATCGCTTCCAAAGGTATGGGGACGTCTCTACGAGTCGGCCATTGGTACGTATATCCTCAACGAAGCTTATTTGCACAATATCCATGTTTATTACTGGCGTGATGGGGATGACGAAGTTGATTTCGTATTGATGCGTAATGGTAAAGTTGTTGCCATAGAAGTTAAGAGCAATGGCGAGATGGATACAAAGGGCTTACACCGTTTTGCTGATGCGTTCCATCCATATCAATCCATTATAGTTGGTCCCAAAGGAATCTCTGCGGAAGTGTTTTTGAAGTTAGATTTGCGAGAATTATTTAAGTAAACAGTGTATATGAAACTCCTAACAGCCAACCGAGCCAATAACTGAAAATAAGACAAATCAATATAGTATGAACAAAAATTCTAAAATATACGTCGCAGGACATCGTGGCATGGTGGGCTCCGCAATTGTGCGTGAGCTCAATCGCCAGGGCTACACCCATATCATCACCCGCACCCATGCGGAGCTGGACCTCTGTCGCCAAGAGGCCGTGGAGGCCTTCTTTGCCGCAGAAAAGCCCGAGTACGTATTCCTAGCTGCCGCCAAGGTAGGTGGTATCGTAGCTAACCAATCGGCTCTCGCGGACTTCATGTACGATAACATGATCCTCGAGATGAACGTCATCCACTCCGCATGGCAGAATGGCTGCAAGAAACTCCTGTTCCTCGGCTCAAGCTGCATCTATCCTCGCTCGGCGCCACAGCCTATGCAGGAGAGTTGCCTATTGACAGGCGAACTAGAGAAGACCAATGAGGCTTATGCGCTGGCAAAGATCTCGGGTCTGAAGTACTGCGAGTTTCTCAACCGCCAATACGGCACCGACTATATCTCGGTGATGCCTACCAACCTCTATGGCCCGAACGACAACTACCACCCCGAACATTCACACGTATTGCCTGCGCTAATTCGCCGTTTCCACGAGGCGAAGGAGAGCGGCGCAGAAGTGGTGACCTGCTGGGGCGACGGCAGCCCATTGCGCGAGTTTTTGTATGTGGACGATCTGGCGAACCTATGCGTATTCCTGATGAATAACTATAGCGGCAACGAGACCGTGAATGCCGGTACAGGCAAGGAATTGACAATCAAATCCCTGACGGAGCTGGTGGCTAAGACCGTGGGCTACGAAGGCCGCATCGAGTGGGATACCACCCGCCCAAACGGCACCCCACGCAAGCTGCTGGATGTCAGCAAAGCCGCTGCGCTGGGCTGGACCTACCAGACCGAGCTCGAAGAAGGCATCGCGCTAGCGTACAAGGATTTCCTGGAGAATCCGATGCGCGCGGAGAGATAATTCTGAGGGACATATAATAACAACAACCGTTGTCAATTAAGGGTCAATTCGTGTCTATTCATGGATATCTCCTAGCCCTCGCGGGCAGAAATCTAAACTATCTAAACTAATCTTTTGGGAACAAAAATACGCCATCTCTGATGGCTACAAAAATATCTAAAAATAATAAATGGATACTATTTTATTATGCTGGATACTCACTGTGTTCGCATCTATGTTAGTAGTCTGTTATTCCGCTCTTAAAGCGAGCTTTATAGCCGAATATCATCCTACTATCATTCGACTATTAATAGTCTCACATGCATAATAAAATAGACTTGAAATGATTATAGCGTTCCGCTAATTTATATGGTTATTAAACACACCTCCGACGATTATTCGTTCGGAGGTGCGTTATTAATTTGCGGAAGTGCAATTTCTTAAATTCCTCGAATTAAAGAAAATTGACAAGAAATTGACGTGAATTGTCTTTATATAAATCCATACCATATATAGCCGCAAGCGACTGCTACCAATACGCAACCTCGGGTTGCAGGCGGGTGGAGACGATGCGCCAGTTGATGAGGGGCCAGAGGTGCTTCAGGTAGTCCGCACGGCGGTTGTGGTAGTCGAGGTAATAGGCGTGCTCCCATACATCGATGGCCAGCAGTGGCGTCAGGCCATGGCGAAGCGGGTTATCGCCGTTGGGCAAAGACAGGATCTGCAGTCGGCCTTTGGTGTTCGCGGCCAGGAAAACCCAGCCTGAGCCAAAGAGCAAGCGGGCGGCTTGGTCCAGCTGCTCGATCATCGTGCCGAACGAGCCAAAGGACTGCGTGATGAGCAGCATCAGTTCGCCCGATGGCTGCTTGGCATGCTGCGAGGGCGTCAGCTGCTCGAAGAAGAGCTGGTGGTTGAGCACCTGACCAGCATTATCGGCAAAGGGCCCTACGGGCGCTTTGCGCACGAGTTCGCTGAGGGTCATGCCCTCGTACTTAGAGTCGTGCACCAGTTGATTGAGTTTGTCGACGTAGGTGCGGAAGTGCTGGCCGTGGTGCAGGGAGAGGGTCTCGGCGCTCATCATTGGCGCCAGGTCGCCTAGCTGGTACTCCAGCTCAGGCAGGTGAAAGGGGTAGATCTTCATAGTGGGTTGGTTGGTTAGCGTAGCCCAACGTGGGCTACACAGGAGGTATGACAAAAACCGTGCCGCTCGCGTTCGGCAAGCGGATCGCATTGACCAACGACCCCGTCGTTGTTAGGGCGACCGCAAGGGAGATAAGAACATTGCGCTTGCCAGAGAGGATTATCAATTGAAAACAACTTAAACAAATTCCGCGGCAATCAACTCCCTGCCGCGACAAAAGAATATTAAAATCAACAACCTAAACAACTTAATTCAACAACATTCCGCTCGCCAACACCGCTCGCGGTAAGGAAATGCATCGCAGATAAATGACCAGCCATCGCGAAGCGCCTGGACCTACATGGAATGTACATATTCCCCAGTGGCGAGGGCCTCGGCGAGGGCGTTGAGGGTGTTGCACTCCTCGCGTGTGATGCGTTTGCCGAAAGGGGCGGAGGTGTTATTGGTGGATAGCAGCAATAGTTGGCCATTGGCGCAGGCGTGAAAGAGGTCGCCAGAGGGTTTGTAGTAGTGCGACAGGGCCTCGTTGGTCAGCTGGATAACCGGGTAGCCCTCCTGAATCACGACATCGCGGACCTGCTTTTCGTATTCGCTGATGAAAGGGCTGATCAACACGCGTCCTTGGCGAGCAGCCAGGACGCAGTTGTTCATATAGCGCCGCCTCTCCTCCGGCGAGAACTGGCGGCGCACGTGCACCACATGCAACGCATTGTCCAGCAACAGCAGGTTACCCACCGCCGAGAAGCAGCACTCTCCAACCCACACAGCCTGCTGTACATGGAAATTGCGCGCATGGTGCCGGCGTATATACAGCCGGCGCGGGTTGTCCGCCACATAGCGGAGCATGTTCTCCAGTTGCCCACGGCGCTTCAGCGGCCGGTCGTGAAAGCCCTTTTCCCAAAGGGGGCGGTGGGGTGTAGGGGTACTAGCCGGCTGTTGAACCAGACTAGGTTGTACCATCGATGATTGGTCGGTATGTATACCGACCGTAGTACCTGACCGTTGAGCAGTCGGTATACATACCGACTTTATCAGTTCATGATAGGCCTGCGAGCAGCCCATCATGAACCCACGTACCACCTGCCCCAAGGCGATATCCATATCTTGGCGGATGAAGATGATGCCGTGGAAATGGTCTGGCATCAGCTGGCAAGATAGGAGCTGGATATCGCGGGTGCAGGTGGTGCCTAGGCGCAGCGAGCGCTGCGCCGCTATACCCCGCTGGACAGCGGGGATGTCTTGCCAACAGCGCAGCACGGCTTGGCCGGCGGCCTTCGGTGCACAGCGTGATGAGGTATATCCCCCGGCCCTTATAGTCGATGAACTTGCTGCGCTGATGGGTGCGAGGCAGCGATCGGAGATCTTTGGCATGTATGTGAGTGATGGGGTCCATAATCGGTTTTTTCATTTCACGCTGCAAAGATACTACGAGATACTGCTAAAACTTGTCAGGATGTACAAAAAAATGCACTTTTTTGAGGAAAAGTGCATTTTTTTTGTCTATGAACGCGGATATTTACCCTGCAGGTGGCTTCGAGCGCTCCGCGATGGAGGCATATTATCTGCGATGCTCCCCTTTTACCGAACTTTCGGGGTCCCCACGAACTTCGTGAGTGAGTGGGGAGAGCGGAGGCAGCTGTCGCCCAATGACGCGTGCGTCATTCATTGCGATCTGCTTGCCGAACGCGAGCACATATTGATAATCTCGCAGGCACGGGTGGCTTGGTCGGGGGTGAGGTGCTTGTCGTTGTAGAGGGGGATGGCCAGCATGTGCAGGTTACTAGCCACTACGCAGGCCTCGTCCTGCGCGGGATAGGCACTGTCCACAGGGATGCCCTCAGCGGCTAAGGCCGCTAGTACCTCCTGCTGGTTAGGCACCAGGATATGGAAGCGCCAGTGCTGGTAGGCATCGGGCAGCTGGATGGCCTCGGGCAAGAGGGCACGGTAGATGGTATTGAGCTTCTCCTTGTGCGCGATAATCGCGTCCATCTTCAGGTATAGTTGCTTTGGGTCGAGCAGCCAGAGCTCGTTGGTGAGGCAGTCGCAGCCTTGTACCTCGACCTCGTCGTACTGCCATTTATCGGCCAGAAAACCGATTGCACCACCGCCGAGGTTGACCATCTTTCTCTCGCCGGTGCTGTAGAGCACTAGGTCGGCAGCGCTGTCCTTGACGTCGAGGTCAGGCAAGCAGAGGCATTTGTCGTCCACGATGACGATATCGGGGTTCTGCTCGCGCACCTGCTCGAAGAAGGTGTAGAAGTCGTGCTCGATGCCGTAGGTGTGCACAAAGAGCAGCAGGCTGGCCTGCTTGGCAAGGCGGAGAACCGCCTCTTGGCTAATACAGAGGTTATCCACCTGCAGATCGACGAAGGTGGTAGTGAGGCCCGCGTGGTGCAGGGGCTTCACCACATCGGGGCAGACATTGGCAGGCAATAGCACATTGCCCGAGAGGTTATTGACCTTAAGGAAGTTATATAGGAGCTTATTTGCTCGGTTGGCTGTTAGGAGTTTCATAGGGATATGGGTGTTGTATGATTCAATAGAGTAGGAGCTATACAAATCATTTCACTATACCTCTCTCTAAATACTCCGCTAGGTTCACGCGGGCTTGTTCCGCCGCGTGGTCGGCAGCCACCTTTTGCATATCGTGGCGGACCATCAGGCGCACCAGCTCCTCGAAGCTGGTTTTCGCGGGGTTCCAGCCTAGCGCCTTCTTCGCCTTGGTGGGGTCGCCCCATAGATTCACCACGTCCGTAGGACGGTAGAAGTCGGGCGACACCTCGATGAGCGTCTTGCCCACCAAGTGCTCAGGACCTCCTACGCAGACGCCCTTCTCGTCCGCGCCTTCGCCGCGGAACTCCAGGGTGATACCCACCTCCTTGAAGGCCAAGTCGCAGAACTCGCGCACCGAGTGCTGCTCACCCGTGGCGATAACGAAGTCCTCTGGCGTCTCGTGCTGCAGGATCAGCCACATGCACTCCACATAGTCCTTGGCATAACCCCAGTCGCGCAGCGACGACAGGTTGCCCAGATACAACTTCTCTTGTTTGCCTTGCGCAATACGCGCAGCGGCCAAGGTGATCTTGCGGGTCACGAAGGTCTCGCCACGGCGCTCCGACTCGTGGTTGAAGAGGATACCCGAGCAGCAGAACATATTATACGCCTCGCGATACTCCTTCACGATCCAGTATCCATACAATTTCGCCACCGCGTATGGCGAGTAGGGGTGGAATGGGGTATTCTCGTTTTGTGGCACCTCCTCCACCTTGCCATAGAGCTCGGAGGTCGATGCTTGGTAGATACGGCAGGTATCGGCTAGTCCGCAGGCACGTACGGCCTCCAGGATACGCAGTACGCCTACGGCGTCGATGTCGGCGGTGAATTCAGGCGAGTCGAAGCTGACCTGCACGTGGCTCTGTGCTGCCAAGTTGTATATCTCATCGGGGCGCACCTTACCGATGACCTTTATCAGACCCATCGAGTCCGACATGTCGGCATAGTGGAGATGGAAATGGGGTTGTCCCTCGAGATGCGCAATGCGCTCGCGGTAGTCCACACTGCTACGACGGATGATACCGTGTACCTCGTAGCCCTTCTCCAATAGAAACTCGCTCAAGTATGAGCCATCTTGTCCTGTAACGCCAGTGATTAATGCTGTTTTCATATGTTCTTTTTGTTTTACTTCGATTGTGTGCGCTATGCGCAGGTTATGTCTTGCGGTGCAAGAGGTGGAGCGCCTTCGGCGGGTGTATAGTTAATAGGAGTTATACGCGCGCATACAATAAGGCACGCAAAGGTACGCTTTTTTTCTGATATACACAAATTTTTTAGGCGAAAGGCGAAATATTAAAGGCAAAAGGCATGATTTTATATAAAAAAAGGGAACTACATACGAGATGACACTGCAATACAAAACAACAAGAATTATTTTAATCAACAACATCAACAACTTGTTTCAACAACTTGCGCGGCAATCAACTCCCTGCCGCGCTCAAGGAATCTCATGTAAGTGTCAACAAGTATATAAATCCCTAAAAAAATCGGTATTTTCAGAGAAAACAAAAGTCCACCGCGTTTCACAACGAAATGGACCCAAATAACCTTATTTACTATGAAAACAGAAATCATTTACTTTCTTTATTGCAGAGTGTTTATCTTATCATTCGCCACTTCCAGCGAAATAGCCCATATCCAATCGCCAATAGCCCTCGTCAGAATTGGCTTGCAACAAAGAACTCGCTTTGCTCGTAAGGGTTACTGCTATTCTTCCTCTTAAATCAAAATCTTGACAATTTTGATTTATTGAACTGACCTTTAGTTAATCGAAAAACGATATATATGACGAATAAAACTATCGTACACCAGAAATATATTGTACATTGTTTATAAAACTTTGGCACGTATTTCCGCGGAGGCTTTTCGATAATCTTCTCGCGCCACTCGGTCACGACCACCGTATCGGTTTTCACCGCCTTTAGCCTTTCGCCTCTTGCCTCTAGCCTGTCCCGATACACCTCCTTGGTGACATATACGGTGTCGTGGATCGTGCGTTCGCGGATGATGACCGAGTCCTTATCTCTCAGCTCTAAACGCTCAGCTTTTACCTGATCGCAGAAGCCCTGCCTGTAGAGCATCAATGTATCGCTGCTCTGCACAACGGGCGTCGATCTCGTACTGCTGCAGCTCCAGAGGGCATGGCTCATCAGCCAAAGGGTAAGGATCCGGTTGCGTAATTTCAATATAAATTTTTCATTGGGGTTTGATTTTTGATAGTTTAACAAATACTCGCGCAGCTCACTTAGGCACTTGCGGGAGCTCATCAGTCTCTCGCCTTTCGCCTCTTGCTTATCGCCTAGGAGAATACATCCACGCGTATGCTCAATAGTGTTGCCGGCATGGATGCGAATGCCAGTGCGTTTGGTGCCATCATGTGGTTCGCGGGCGAAACCATAGACATGGTCGAGAATAGGCAGGATCTCCTGAAAACGTGGAGAGTAGGTCAAGCGCAGGCGATAGAAGCCCGCAGGTATGGCATATTGCCAATGCTCAAGGGTGTCGCACGCGAAGGCGTCGTCAATCAGAAGACGACCGGTGAGAACATTGCCTTGCGGCTGATTTCTAATTAATCGTATGTACATACTCTTTTTAGGTTAGAGGTTAGAGGTTAAGAGCACCCCAAAACGCCACGAGCGTTTTCGGGGACCCCGCTAAGGTTAGAGGAAGCGACTATGTCGCGGATATTTGACTAAAAACATCGCGGGAGCGCCTTGAGCCACCTGCAGGGTAAATGTAAAGTTGAAAACAAAATCAACAAATTTCGCGGCAATCAACTCTCTGCCGCGACAGGGACTAATAATAAATACAATTCGTGTCAATAAAATGTCAATAGTTGTCAATTACTCTTTTGAGCGGTATTTGTAGTCCATGCCTATAAGCGCGCCACTAAAGGTGAGTACTTCACCAAAAGCAGTAAGGACCGACGGGTGGATCTCTGCCAATGGTGGGCAGAGGAAGCCGCAGGCCAGCAATGCGCTCCCGAAGGTGCACATTGCTACGGATAATATTAACTGAATCTTTTTCATACAAGTCGAAAATATATCTCCTACTCGCTGCGCTCGAGAAATCTTATTGATCTCATTTAGCTCGTTAAACTCGCTCTGCGTACTCCGTTCGTCGAAACTGGCTTGCAATAAAGAACTCGCTAGGCTCGTTGAGGTTGCCGCCGTTTCTCCTCTCCCCACTCGCTCACGAAGCTCGTGGGGGCCCCAATTGGGGCTTGTGCGATGAATCTTATCAATGCAGCGGTACACATCCGCAGTATGTCAACTACTTAGCCAATAAGATTAAGCGACATAGTCGCGGTTGCAATTTATTACGGAGTACTTTGAGGAGCATTGCGACTAATAAGATTTATAAGATTTCTGCCCGCTAGGGCAAGGAGGTTGTTTTTATTGAACGCGGCGCATATCCATCGCCTCTAAACTCTAAACTGTAGGCGCTTGCGCCGTTCTCTAAACTGAAGCTGGATTACACCAGCTTCGCGTACTCCTTGGCCAGCATATAGCCTTGCAGGGTTTTGTACTTGCCGCGATACTTGCTAAAGGCCTCTTTGTAAGCTGCTACTTCCTCTTCGCTGAGTGCACCTACATTTTGTCGGGCTTGTTTGAACTTGTCGCGTGCAGTCAATTGGTTTTCAGTAGGCGGAACAGTGATCTCGCCAATCAGACCCGTGTACTGGGTACCGTACTTTTCTGCGGCATAGTACTTAGACTTGCCGTGGAGCTTACCATGCACTTCGCTCATCAGCTCCATAGGTTGGAATCTTGCCATGTCGTGTTCGGCAATCGAACACGCGAGTATTTGGATTGAAAACAACTTCAACAACTTGCGCTCGAATCAACTCCCTCGAGCGCTCAAAAGGCATCGCAGATATTTGACTAAAAAACATCGCGTGAGTGCCTTGAGCCACCTGCAGGGTAATTGATATAGACGACAACGCAAACTTCGCGTTCGGCAATTGAAGCGCACAGAACTCGCTCGGCGAGTTGGAAGCGCTCAATGCCTCCGCTCTCCCCACTCGCTCACGTAGCTCGTGGGGACCCCGTGAAAGCGCGCCAACATTGCGCTTGCCAAGGGACTATTAATCCAACAACAGTTGTCAATGAGATGTCAATGGTTCGTCAATTTTTATACTCGGTGTTCGGTAACCTCCATGCCGGGAGGGGTTAAGGGTTAGGTTTAATGGTTAATAATTGCTTAGCCTATACCAAAGGTATACTAAGGGTATACGATTGGCAGGGAGGTTTGTGCTCTTTCGAAAGACGCTGCAAAGGTACTACAAAAATCGATTTTTTGTTGTCCAACTTAGACAGTCGTTACTTTCGCTTAGCAATTATGTCTCGTATGCGTTTTTCACTGAGGTAGAACTGCTGGCCCGTCATGGCATAGGCTACCATGATAGGTAGCCCACGGCCTAGCAGGTCATAAAAATGCTTGCGAATAGCTCTATTCCTTCGTTCTATGTCAATCATACCTTGTCTTTATATGCGATCAATGTTGGCGAAACTTTAACGGGGGCCCCACGAACTTCGTGAGTGAGTGGGGAGAGCGGAGGCACAAGTCGCCCTAATGTTGCTCGCCAACATTCATTGCGATCTTGTTGCCGAACGCGATGCCTATGCCGCCTCGTACATCTCCTGGAAGATGAATCCATAGAGTGTCAGCACCTGTCCGTCCTTGGTGGTGGGCCGATACTTCAGGCACTGCCATTTGTCGAGGTACACATTGGTTAATACTGGGTTGCGCAGCACGAGCCATGTGGCATGCGCTGCAAGAGCAAATTTGATCTGTGATTGGTTCATAATAAAAATAATTTATTTAGTTAATAATTCATTTTACTCAATGCAACAATGCATCAATGCATATGTTTTATAAACTTTCATGCGGGTGCGGGTGTGAGTTTTTAATATATGTCGCATTGTTGCATTGATGCATTGTCTTTGTCAATACGTTTTGCGATGGTTATTTCATCTTGTTCGCGTTTGTAAACCAGCCATCCTCTAACATAGCATCCTGACATATATACTTGTGCCTTCTGATATCCCATCTTGCTCATAATCACACCCAAACGTCTGGTACTCATAGGTTTCTTTATGCCTCCATGACTAACCAGTTTGTCGCTAATCTCCGCGGTGGTCATAAACTCGCCTTTGCCTTCCGCGGGCACATCAAATAGGATAGGCAATAGCTGTTCTTCGTTGTCTTGTGCTCGAAACTCCTCGTTGTGCTTCTCGAGTACCTCGATTTCCTCCATGTCAAACCAGTAGCTATAGTATCCACACTCCACTAGGGCTTTGGCTTGTGCGTACATTCGTTCGTATGGTAGGAGGGTGTAAAAGGGATCTTGGATTCTCTCCACCTCAAAAGGCAACCAACGGCGGTTACCAGTGATATCGGTCAGAAACTCGCGGTTGTTCGTGCTGGCGCAGAAACTAGCCAAACGCACACGGCGCTCTTTTAGCCTACCATAGGCAGCTCGTTCGTTGACATCCGTGCAAGTCAGTAGCGACTTGACGATATTCATTTCTCGTCCGCAGATGGCATCCAACTCGTCGATATTCAACATAGCATTCTCGCATAGACGCAGACGGTCGTCCTTGGTGATTTGTCCTGATAGAGGCAGTTTGCTACTGTAGGCACGCAGTTCAGGTGGTATGAGGTGGTCTAACCATGTGGTTTTGAAGATACCTTGTCGACCGATCAACACCAATACCGTGTGATTAACCACCTCATCCTTCATCCAACTAGCCACCATGGCCACGAACCACTTTTTGAAGCATGCCCGCCAGAATTCCATGCCTTTAAACTCTAAGCTGTAGCCGTTTGCGGCGTTCTTTAAGCTGTTGCTCAATGGTGATGGCTTTACCGTCACCTGTTGAGCAACCATATCTATCCAATCGGGTTCGTCGGAAGTCCATGGGGCTAGTTCATCTAGCCACGCGCGGATAGGATGCACAGCAGGCACCATGTCCGATTTGAGAGCCGTCCACATCTCGTTGAATGTGATATTTGCCCCTAAATCATTGACGCACTGACAGACCATCGTATTGATGTCTTTGTCGGTAAGGTTGCGCCATCGCGTTCGGCAATCTCCGCTGTTTTCTTCTCTTATTTGCAGGCGATCGGTGACTATATCATGACGTAGTCGGTCATATTGCAGATAGTTTTCATGCAACCATTCGCATGCTAACTGCTGACGTAATTCTTTTTTATCTTGTTTGCTCATAATCTTTTTATTTTCAATATGTTAATTACTAAAATTGTGCCAAACTCACAGGGATAAAATTGTCATGCACAGGGCCAATTTTGGCAGTTCCTTTCTGCCAAAATGACCCGATGAATTTGCTCTGTGCATGACAGGTTCTTGCTGGTGCGCCATTGGTGTTTTGCGTTTAGAGACAAATAACAGTAGCGGCTTGCCGCGTTCACTAAACAGTAGCGCATAGGACGCGTTCACTAAACATTTCTCGCCTTCTCAATCATTTTGAAAAAATACCAATACAGTGTTTCCCATTTTTTAGGATTAATCACATACCGTCGTACCTTATGACTTTGCCACGGATATTGCGTATCACGGAGGCGGTTGGCTACATAGCGCAGTTGTATTTCCGAAGGTAATGAATGATAAATGGGCATTTTATTCCCCACAATCCAGCGCAAGAAAGCGGCGTATGGTACTCGATCATGGTGCTCAATCACACCATGATCACATAGTACGCGCAGGATGATATACCAGTCGATATCGAATTCTATCAGAAACTCGCGCGTTTCTCTCAGGCACAACCATTGTACTTTCGTCAGGAGATGCTTCAGCTGTTCAGGAGTGATGCCCTGAATACATAATGTGCGGCGATTCATTAGATACCTCCTTTCGTGCTGAGCCACACCTGCGCATGTTCACCAAGGGTGTTTTGCAGGTGATAATGATAGAATGAGAGTGCCTCAGATGGACTGAACAGGTCTAGCGTGCGCAGCTGAGCGCATACGGCAGATTCGTTGTGTTGCAAACGAATCAGATGCGAACTCAAATCGCGTTTGATGATATGCACAGCACGTTGCACAGTAGGCAGATCATCGCATAGGATGAGAACCAATACTGCGGCTTTTGCCTCATGCTTTTTGCCATTCATTTTTAGGCACATAGTGCCGTTCAGTAGCGCCAACTGCGCGTCCACTAGACTACTCGCTCTGTGAGCTAAAAAATTGTTGTTTGCCATAATTCGTAAGTTTTTAGGCATTAATAATTATGGCAGCGCTGCAGGTGCTATTCTTTCTTAAATGTGCACACAAAATAATTGCACCTCCCCTCCGAGTTTCGGAAAAGCGGTGCAAAGGTACTGGTTATAATTTTAATAGGCAAATTATTGATTGTCGCAATTTTCTTGCGCGAAATTTACGACAATTTACGACAATATTATCGTTTAATTTACTTGAAAATATAGGTTATGCACACTCAATTGCAGGATGATTCGTTTTACGGAATCCTTCCAAGTTTGTATATGTTCAGCAGTATTAGATATATATTCTCTCCAACGGCGTTGAATAGTTCGCAAGCAAAAATGAATATTTTTAAATAACCCAGAAAGAACGCGATGGCATTCAGCCATTTTTCGATCTAGATACATAGGGTTATCTCGCGCCATACCTATTAGAAAGAGGGCAGCAAATTCGTCGTGTTTTTTAACGACTGATTTCTCTTGTTGATACACTTGCTGATACACTTCACGAAGCATCTCTTTATCAATATCATCAAAGCAAGTGCATCGTTTAGGCCCCCGTTTGACGCCAGTTTTAGCTGCTAAGAGGGTTTGTTTGATTTCTTCTAGTTGATGCAGTTGGTAGTATCCTGCCATGATGCTATTTGACTGGTGATGTAATAGTCGTTTATGATGTATATACTTTGCCAGATGGACTTGATCAGTAAACTCTTCTTCGGTGAGGTCAGGTATTATTTTGCGTATGGTTTGTAGGATGGAAGTTTTTAGATTATCAATTGATATATTGTCTACTTGACTAAATGGTGATAGGATGATTCGTCTTGAATTAATTTCAACTGAAGCATGTAGGTTAAATTCTATGGGCTGGAGTTTAACTAATTGCATGCTATCAATATTAAAGATGTCTCCTACCGATATAATACGAGAAAATTCTAGACTTGCACGATTGCCATATACTTCATCTTTGCAACAATATATGGCATCATATAGCTTGTCATATTCATGCTCGATTGCATCAAGTTCTATTTGATAGGATGAAAAGAAATAATAGCAAGCAAACACATCTTTTATCGTTTCGGAAGAAACTTGATCTTTATATCTGAGTACACCGTCTTTCTCTTTTTCTAATATTTCCATAATACGCTCCAGAGAAAGGCGGGCTGGATTTAGCAGACGTGGAATAAAGTAGATGTCTTCGTCGTCTGCAAATGAGATAAGTCTTTGCCTTGTAATAGAATACGCAGCCATATAATTCCTTGCAGCAGATAGGTAATTTTGCAAATCTTCTTTGTGCTCTAGCAACTTGTGAATAAAATCGCAGAAAGATTCTCCATGTAATTTTTGCAAATAATTCTCGATGTCACTCATCTCGTGCTTGACTTCATTCAATGCTTCCGAAAGATTTGTTTTCGCTTCGGCCAACTCCGTTTGTTCTGGAGTTAATACGTGTTGATTGATAATGTTATTCATAGTTATAATTGATTATATATTTGCTTAGATTTAAGTATTCATAATGCATTATTTACACAAAGCACTTCCGCCTACAAAGGTACAACATTTTTTATAATTCTGCAAGTTTTTTGTAAAAATATATTTGTTTTTCGTTGAATCTCTCTAGATTTTCGTTAAAACACCACATTTTCACAAGAAATCCTTACTAAATATCTTTGATATTTGCATAATTCGAAAAAAATGCGTACCTTTGCGCGCTTTATTATAGCATCGCCTCGACGATGCTAGTAAATAGATAAGAATAGACGCAAAAATGAAACTATCAATCATCACCATAAATTACAACAACGCCGAAGGCCTGCGCAAAACGCTGGCCTCCGTCGCTGCGCAAACCTATGCTGATATAGAGCATATCATTGTCGATGGCGGTTCGACGGATGGGAGCGTGGAGGTAATTCGTGAATACGAACAATCCCTTACCTCTCGCCTCTCGCCGAGCGGGGTCCCCGACAAAGTTCGTGACTTTGTGGGGTGCTCTCTCGCCTCTCGCCTAAAATGGCTTTCCGAACCAGACAAGGGCATCTACAACGCCATGAACAAAGGAATTGAAATAGCTTTAGGGAAATTTGGCGTAACTGACGACCATCACTCCATGCCTCTCGCCTCTCGCCTTTCGCCTGATAGCCTAAGCGATTATATTCAAATTCTTAACTCCGGCGATATCCTAGCTGCAGCAGATGTGACAGAACGCATGATGGCTGCGCTAGCGCAGCAGGTTAGAGGTGAAGAGCACCCCATGATGCAAGCATCATCGGGGACCCCGCTGAGGTTAGAGGTTAAAGGAAAGGAGAGCAGCAAAGCTGAAACCGATGCCTCTTCGCCTCTCGCCTCTCGCCTTTCGCCTATAGAAAATGGCCCCGCCATTTTCTACGGCAATATGACGAAAGTGAATGCCGCAGGCAAAGTAGTTGGCAAAAGTGGTTATACAGAATACTCGTTGCGCCAGTTCTATAGCAGCACCCTGAATCATGATTGCGCATATATTCGTAGAGATTTGTTTGAGGAATATGGGTTATATGATGAAGACCTAAAGATCGTTAGCGATTGGAAATGGTATTTGCAAGCGATAGGATTGGGTATGGTAAAGCCCGAATATGTGGATATCGATGTGACGATCTTCGACGATGGGGGTATTAGCGAAACCAATCTTGCCCTTCGCAACGCAGAACGTCGCAAAGTGCTAGAAGAGTTGTTGCCGCCAGCGGTACTATGGGACTACGATACACATGCCTTTGAGATGGAGCAGATGAAGCGATTGAGGAGATGGCATTTGTATGGGCTGGTTTATTTCTTGGAGAGAGTTTGCTTCAAGATGGAAAAATGGTTTTGCAAAAGATAAATATGTAACAAAAATACGGGCTTTGCCAGCCCTACATAAATAATTAAAAATCAAGCAATAATATTTAAGACAATTAGTGACAATTCAAGAATCATCTTTTTGTTTTGCTCTAATGAAATGCAACTATGTAGCATTTGGAAAGCAAAACAAAATGATAAAAATATGATCAATAATTTTTGAATATTTTTGTAGCGTAGTAAAACGAAGCGTATTTTTGTTAAGAAGAAACAGAACAAAGAATGAAATTTAGTGTCATCATACCATTGTACAATAAGGCACCTTACGTCCGTAAGGCGCTGGAGTCGGTATTGGCACAGACATATACCGATTTCGAACTAATCGTGGTGGATGACGGCTCTACTGACGATAGCGCTGAGATCGCGGAAGCATTTCTTCTTGCCTCTTGCCTCTCGCCTCTCGCCTTTCGCCTAATCCGCCAAGCAAACGCCGGTGTTGCTGCAGCGCGAAATAACGGTGTAGCGCAGGCAAATGGCGAGTACCTAGCCTTCCTCGATGCCGATGATTGGTGGGAGCCTACCTATCTTGAGCGGATGGCACAGTTGATTGAGGATTACCCTGATGCAGGACTATATGCAGGCAACTATGTATATTACAAACCTGGCAAAACGCATGTGGCATTGAATATATCTACGGGATATATCAACTATCCAAAAGCATATTACGAGGGTGGTGCGATGCCAGTTTGGACCGGTGCTACGATAATACCTAAGGTAGTGTTTGACGAGATGGGAGGATTTCAGGTGGGAATTAAGTTAGGTGAGGATTTCCTGCTTTGGGCAAAGATTGTCTTGCAATATAAAGTGGCCTTCTTGAACGAAGCCTTAGCGTGGTATAACAACGATGTGCCGGTAAATTTGCGTGCGACACGCAATTTGCATCATCCAAACAACCACATGTTGTTTAGGATGGATAACATCGCCTCTAGCCTTTTGCCCCTCGCCTCTAGCCTAAAGAGCGATTGGCAATCGCTTATAGACAAACTAAGGGTCAACGGCTTGCTTGAATATTGGCTGAGCAGGGACTATCACGATTTGGCTGCTCGGGAGTTGGCGAAGGTGGATTGGAGTAAGCAACCAGCATCAGTAAAGCGAATGTATAAAACACCGATATGGATGCTAAAATTGAAAAGACAGGTGATGAAATGGGGAAGTTGGTGTAAGCAGTTGGTAATTAGGTTAAAGGTTAGAGGTTAAAGGTTATAGGCAAAGAATATGAAAAAGATATTATTAGTATTTGGAACTCGTCCTGAGGCGATAAAGATGGCGCCGCTGGTGAAGAAGTTGCAGGAGATGCCAGAGGCGTTTCAGACCATCGTATGTGTGACTGGTCAGCATCGCGAGATGTTGGATCAGGTGCTTCGATTGTTTGAGATTACTCCTGACTACGACCTGAACATTATGAAGCCTAATCAGGACCTATACGATATCACCTCGCGTATTCTACTTGGTATGCGCGATGTGCTCAAGGAGGTGCAACCCGATATCGTGCTTGTACATGGCGACACGACCACCTCGATGGCAGCTGCTTTGGCGGCGTTCTACCAACAGATACCCGTAGGACATGTGGAGGCAGGTCTGCGCACTGGCAATATCTATAGCCCATGGCCAGAGGAGATGAACCGCCTGATTACTGGTCGCATCACCACTCACCACTTCTCGCCTACGCCTTTGGCGCGTGAGAACCTATTGCGCGAGCATGTGGCTGAGAATCAGATCATCGTGACGGGTAATACCGTGATTGATGCATTGCAGATGGTGGTGAGCAAACTGCGCGAAGACGCTGCGCTGGCTGGCGAGGTGGCTAATCGCATCTGCGAGATGGGATATGATGTGCAGCGCCTAGATGGTGCGAAACGTATGGTTCTGATCACCGGCCATAGACGCGAGAACTTCGGCGAGGGATTTCTGAATATCTGCCACGCTATAAAGCATTTGGCGGAGCAATACCCAGAGGTAGACTTCGTGTATCCAATGCACTTGAACCCCAATGTGCGCAAGCCGGTGCTGGAAATCTTGGGTGAAGGTGCAGAGAACGTGTTCCTCATCGAGCCACTGGACTATCTGCCATTTGTATATATGATGCAGCATAGCACCTTGATTCTTACCGATTCGGGTGGCGTACAAGAGGAAGCGCCAGGACTGGGCAAGCCAGTACTGGTGATGCGTGATACCACCGAGCGCCCAGAGGCCGTAGAGGCAGGTACAGTCCTCTTGGTAGGTACCAATCGCGAGAATATCGAACAAGGGGTCAGCCAGTTGCTAGACGATGCAGACATGTATCGCCGCATGAGCGAAGCCGTGAATCCGTATGGAGATGGATTGGCGTGCGAAAGAATAATTGAATATCTAGCCAAATAAATGAGAGCAATAAGTACATCACAAAGTAATGCAATATCTATTATCAGAATCATAGCAATGATTTTGATCGTGTCTTGCCATATTACACAAGGATATGGTCAGCCAATTGCATTTATCTTGAATGTAGGTGTACAATTATTCTTTTTGATATCGGGATTTCTGTATGGAAAAGTAGATATACCCTCTGCGCTAGACTTCTACAAGAAACGCATTGTGAAGATCTATATTCCATTCATTATAGTTGTGCTGCTTATCGCAGGTATATATAAGATTTTAGGAGTTGAATCTGTATCATGGAGACAACTGATACCTTATGTCTTTAATATGCAGGCATTCGTAAGGCCAATTGAAGGATTGAATCATATGTGGTTCTTGTCTGTAATCATGATATGCTATATCATTACACCAATAGTAAGATATCTGCTAAGAAACAAGCCTTATTTATTTGTGTCATTGCTTGTACTAGCAAGTGTGGTTGAGTTTGTCTTTGTGCAGAAAATGTATGCTAATGCCGCATGGATTGTGCTATATTGTATAGGTATGTGCATGGGGTGCTTTGATACAAAAATGGTTAGGGTTGCTACAACTATTGCAAGTTGTGTTGGTTTGGCGATAATGATGCTATTCTTTCAATTGCAACACCTTACAGATCCTGCATGGGCACATTATAGTGTATGGCTGCATTGTGTATTAGCTATATCCCTATTTGTTGTGTTATATACTATCTTGTCAAAGCTCGCATTTATATTACCCTACTGTCTGCAATTCGTGAATAATATATCCTATGAGGTCTATTTAATACACCATATATTGATATTAGGGCCATTATCGTTGTTATTTATAACTCCAAGTAAGTTAGTGAATATATTGTTGATTTTGATAATCAGTATATACTGAGTCTAATATTGAATGTAATAAAACGAAAAATATGATACCAAAGATAATACATTATTGTTGGTTTGGTGGTAAAGAAATGCCTGAACTAGCCCTCAAGTGCATTGAGAGTTGGAAAAAGTACTTGCCAGATTACGAGCTTCGCTTGTGGAACGAAGACACCTTCGATGTAAACAGTGTACCCTACGTAAAGGAGGCGTACGAAGCGCGAAAGTTTGCGTTTGTGACCGACTATGTGCGTCTATGGGCGCTGGAGCGCGAAGGTGGTGTGTATATGGATACCGATGTGGAGATACTGCGTCCATTGGACGACCTGATGCACTTGCCTGCATTTACGGGCTATGAGGCAAGCATGGCGAATGCACCGGTTACGGGCCTGATGGCTAGTGCAGCGCATGGCGTGTGGGTGACCGAGCAGTTGGCATATTACGATAACGATCGCCATTTCCGCCTAGAGGATGGCACCTTGGATATGACGCCCAATACCATAACCATAGCTGATATCATGGTGAAAGGTGGTTTTGTGATTGATGGCAACTACAGAGTGTACAAGGATGATTTGCATGTATTCCCTGTGGACTATTTCTGCCCATTGACTAGTACACGCGTATTGAAACTGACTAAGAATACCTATTGCATCCACCATTTCGCAGGCAGTTGGGTAGAGCGTACGCCTTGGCAGAAGGTGAAGCAGTTTATCACGCAGAAGGTGCTAGGAACGAAACTGACGGATAAGTTGGTGCAAATTAAGAGAAGGATATTAAATATAGGCTAAAGGCTAGAGGCGAAGGGCGAAAGGTGAGGCACCTAGTGCGGACATGTCGCCCTTGAGCGAGGTGTTGTACCTGCGGGAGGTAAAGGCGGCTAGCCGCAGTACTCTACACCCGTCATAGGCGCACAACCTGCGCGGAGCACACATGACCTCGTACGCCATACACTATACACCATACACTATACACCAAAAAATATGCAAACTATACCACAAATAGCACCAGTGGCCTATGTGCCCAAACGTGTAACCAATGCAGCCATGCTAGCCTATTTACTAGCATTGGTGGCATGTAATATACTATATATATCCCATGCTTTGCCCCTGCAATGGTGGGTGTTTGGTATTGTGGAAGTGTTAGGATTCTTCTATATGACCAATCATTTGACAAAAGCTTGGATTAACCTCTCACCCACAGGGTTTACCAAAAATGTCTTTTGGTTGGCATTTGCACTCCGTGTTGCATGGGTGGGTATCTCCTATCTCCTTCACCAAGTTTGGACAGGAACGGCCTTCTCTATCGATGCGGGTGATGAATTATACTACGATCAAGTGGCTCATTATGCAGCGGGATTGATGCGCGATGGCAACTGGCGTATTTATAGTGCAATTGTGAAATATTCCGGTGGCGCGATGTTCTCCGATATGGGCTATCCGCTATACCTATCTTTGCTCTATTGGATGTTTGGCGATAGTATTTTGGTGGCTCGTATTGTCAAGGCATTATTAGGAGCATGGACCGCGGTGCTGATGTACAAGCTGGCGACACGCAACTTCGGAGAATATACGGGTCGTATGGTGGGTATCTTATGCCTATTGATGCCCAACCTGATCTATTATTGCTCGTTCCAATTGAAGGAGATAGAGATGGTGTTTCTGACCATCCTCTTTGCCGAGCGTGCAGACTATCTGCTGCGTCAGGGAAAACTGATGTTTGTGCCTACATTTGCCCTAATGCTGATACCAGCCTTCATGTTTATGATACGAACGGCTTTGGCTGCTACGTTGGTGCTGGCATTCTTCTGCGCACTGATTTTCAGTAGCGAACGTGTCGTTAACTGGGGACGACGAACCTTGCTTATTCTATTGGCGGGCGCGTTCGCAGGTGTGATACTACTCACCAATACGGCCATTGGCCGGGATATTCAACAGATGTGGGAAACCCGCGGATCGAATCAGCAGGCTAATATGGAGTGGCGATCCCTTCGTAAAGATATGGCTGGTGGTCTTACACAGCGCTTTGCCCGTTATGCAGGTGCATCCGTGTTTGCACCATTGATTTTCACTTTGCCTTTCCCCACAATGAACGATGTACCCGGTCAGACCAACCAGAAGATGATTCACGGGGGTAACTTTGTCAAGAACATCCTGTCGTACTTCACCATTATGGCCCTGGCCGTATTGCTCTATACGGGTAAGTGGCGACGGTATGTGCTACCATTGGCCATCTTTGTGGGTTATCTGGTCGTTTTGGTGTTTAGCAACTTTGCCCAGTCCGAACGGTTCCACCAGCCAATCTTGCCGTTTACGCTGATGTTTGCCGCCTATGGTATTAGCATTATGCGGGAGAAACCCTGGATCAAGAAGTACTTTACCTATTGGTGCATGCTGATGTTTGTCGCCGCAATTGCTTGGAACTGGTTTAAGTTGGCAGGACGAGGAATGCTTTAGCAAGCGTGGCTTGCTAAAGCAGGCGAAAGGCGAAAGGCTAGAGGCGAAAGGCGAAAGGAAAGGATTTATTGAGGCGAAAGGCTAGAGGCTAGAGGCGAAAGAGAAAAGGAAGAGAGTATGAAGAGAATAAAGAATTTGATAATTTACCAAAAGTCGAAGCAATTGGTGATAGATATCTACAAATTGTTGGAAACTTTTCCAGATGCAGAGCGCTTTGCGTTATGTAATCAGATACGTCGTGCAGTTGTATCTATACCATCTAATATAGCAGAAGGAATGGGTCGAGTGTCAGATAAAGATCAAGCACATTTTTTGAATATAGCCTATGGTTCTGTTATGGAAACTTATGCTCAGCTGGATATCGCTCACGATTTGGGGTATATAAATGACGAAATATTTAATAAATTAGAGAATGATATAGAAGAAGTTAGTAAAATGATTTCTGTAATGGCTTCATTAAGAACTATCACTCCTTCATCTCGAAGTAATAAAAACTAAAAACATGTTGGAGGCCAACGCGAAGCGATGTAATCCCTGCCTCTCGCCTTTCGCCTTTCGCCTCTCGCCTAGAACAATGAAAATCTTAATCATCGCATCAGACAAAGGTGGACACTTCGCACCATTCATAGAAGAGCAAGCCGCTGCTCTTCAGGAGATAGGTGTGCACGTTGTGCGCCATGCTGTTACGCGAAAAGGTATTCTAGGATATTTACGTGAGTTGCCCGCTTTGAAGCAAATGATTCGTGCAAAGCAGCCCGATGTGGTGCATGCGCATTTTGGATTGTGTGGACTATTAGCTAACCTGCAACGCATTGTACCTGTGGTAACCACGTACCATGGCAGTGATATCAATGTACCGAAGATATTGCGTTTCTCGAAGATCGCTATGCGATTATCCGCATGGAATATATTTGTTAGCCAACGGAATGTGGACATTGCCTTTCGCCTCTCGCCTCTCGCCTTTCGCCTTAAAAGGCGTAGCACACTTATCCCCTGCGGCATAAATCTCACCGAAGACCAACTCCTGTCACGTAGCGAAGCTCGCAAGATCTTAGGCTTGCATGAGGACGAGATAATCATACTCTTTGCTGGAGCTTTTGACAATGCTGTAAAGGATGCACCACTAGCACGGCAAACCGTAGAACTTGCCTCTAGCCTTTCGCCTTTAGCCTCTCGCCTCGTTCTGCAGGAACTTCGCGGCTTCAGCCGAGCCGAAGTGAACTGCTGGATGTGCGCAGCAAACGCACTCCTAATGACTAGCAAGACCGAAGGTAGTCCGCAAGTGGTAAAAGAGGCCATGGCATGCGGTTGCCCGATTGTGAGTGTGGATGTGGGTGATGTTTCAGAACGGATAGAAGGAGTGGAAGGATGTTACGTCGTTCCAACTCGCGATGCAAAAGATATTGCTAATGCATTGCAAAAAGCAATTGAGTTCAACGGTCGCACCAATGGACGTGAGAAGATTATAGAGATGGGATTGACGAATAAGCAAGTCGCAGAGCGACTGATGGCGATTTACAAATCGCTTGTTTAGTGAACGCTTCGCTATTGTTTAGAGTTATACGCTAATTAGATTAAAGGTGAGAGGTTAGAGGTTAAGTACACCCCAAAACGCCACGAGCGTTTTCGGGGACCCCGCTAAGGTTAGAGGAATTGAATAGCAGCAGGGCTGCATTTTCATGGCCCATACACCATACACTATACACCAATTACAACAAATTTTGTGCAGTTTGAACAAAGAAAAATTCTATTTTTGTGCAGTTTAGAGAGTGAAAAATTCTATTTTTGTGCAGTTTTACTTGCATAATTAAAAGAATTGTTGTACCTTTGCAGGCGAAAATATGCAAAAACACACTAATTTTTGTGTAAAAGTATTGCAAAAATATACCAAATAAGCATGGCAGATGTTGCAAAAACATACTAAATTATGATTAAGCGTAAGATAATCAATGATTTGCTGAATTGGAAGAGAAAGCATGTACGTGAAGCATTGCTTATTAAAGGGGCACGTCAAGTAGGTAAAACTACGATTGTGCGAGAATTTGCTGCGAAACATTACAAATATTTTGTTGAAATAAATTTCGAACAGGACCCTATTGCTAAAGAGGCATTTGTAAGCAGCCGAGATGCTCGAACAATCATATCCCGTTTGAGTGCAATGGGCTATGGACCGTTTGTGGCAAAAGAGACATTGGTGTTTTTTGATGAAGTACAGAGTTGTCCTAACGCACGCACAGCTATTAAGTTTTTGGTACAAGATGATTTATACGATTTTATAGAGTCTGGTTCTTTACTAGGAATTAACTATGCGGATGTGAGTAGTTATCCCGTAGGTTTTGAGAGCCAAATAGAGATGTTCCCTTTAGATTTCGAAGAATGGCTTTGGGCGAATGGAGTGGGCGAGAATGTGATAAATGATTTGAAAAATGCGTATCTATCTGGAGTCGCTATAGATTCTTTTACTCATGATCAGGTGATGAAGCACTACCGTAATTTCTTGGTCGTTGGCGGAATGCCTAAAGTGGTCGCTACGTATCTAGAAAATCCTGATTTTAATGAGGTTATACGCCAGCAGCGTATTTTGATAGATAGTTATAGATTAGATATTGCTAAGTATGCTGGGTCACAAAAGGCAAAAGCTAAACGATTTTTTGATGCCATCCCTTCACAGTTAAGCAAAACTCACAAGAGATATGTGTTGTCTGAGTTGGAGAAATCGGGCAATATGCAGAAATATGGAGATGCTGCGCAATGGCTGAATGATGCTGGAGTAGCATCGTTCTGCTACAATACACACTCTTTAGAACTACCATTTGAACAGTATGAAAATCTCAACTTATTCAAAGTTTATTTACTGGATACGGGCTTGTTATGCGCTATGTGGAGTAGCAATATACAATGGGAAGTAATGCAAGGTGAATTGAATATAAATGAAGGTGCATTAACTGAGAATTTTGTGGCAAATGAGTTGGTGAAACATGGCCACAAATTGCATTATTATGACCATAAGAGTCGCAATGAACTTGATTTCTTAATTGCAGAAAATATGACATTGACCGTTCTTGAGGTGAAATCAGGGACCAACTATAAGGCACACAAGGCATTGGATAATGCATTGGAGCAGAATGCAGAAAGAATATCAAGAAGTATTGTGTTGTCGCGTTATGCGATAGAGAATGATAATCCTGTCGAATATATGCCACTATATATGGCAATGTTTTTGTAACGAAACGTATTTCTGCTAAAGAAAAAATATATAACAAAAATACGGCATCCAAGATGCCTACAAAAATAAATAAAAATTGAGGAATATCCTTTTGTTTTTTAGTCAAATGAATGCGTTCCGCATAGGTGACTAAAACCCAAAATGAATGTTAACTGAGAATGCTATTATTTTGGTTTGCATACTTAAGCAACGTGTTGCTTCATATATGCAAAAGCAAAATATGATCAATGATTTTTGGATATTTTTGTAGCGAGAATATCGAGCGTATTTATGTTAAAGAAAAAATAATTTGAAACAAAAATACGGTATCCGAGATGCCTACAAAAATAAATAAAAATTGAGGAAACAACCTTTTGTCTTTGCTCAGATGAATGCAGTCTACTGCATTAAGTGAGCAAGACCAAAAGATATAATAATGAAACTGAGATGAACAAATCAAACGAAATACAATTTCAACAAGAAGTCTTTGACATCATTGGTGCTGCTATGGAAGTACAAAATGAATTAGGTCTTGGCTTTTCGGAGCTAGTATATCATGAGGCGTTAAACATAGAATTAGACCTAAGGAATATACCATACGAATCCGAAAAATTGGTTACTATAGCATACAAGGGGCATCAATTAGAACGAACATACAAAGCGGATCTGGTATGCAATGATGGTATTATTGTAGAACTAAAATCTGTTGATAAATTAAAGTCTGAGCATACGGCACAACTATTGAATTATCTGAAAGCAACCAACTTACCATTAGGCGTCTTGATTAATTTTGGCGAAACACCATTAAAATATAAGATAGTCCCCAATTTTATCAATTTAAGAAAATAATTTAGTTTTGGCTCGCCAATGCAATAGGTTGCATTCTTCTGAGCCAAAAACTAAATATAGCAACTTGATTTTTGAATATTTTTGTAGCAAGTGTAACGACGCGTATTTTTGTTTAAGAAAAATTATGACACGACTACTAACATATTACGAGATTAATCCATTGGCATGGCAAAAACTGGTGGATGAATCGCCATACGCTACCTGGTTCCAGACACAAGAGGCGTATCAGTTCTATGCGGCTAATAAGCAGGAGATGACGCCCTTTGCCTGCGGCATCGAGCGTGATGGCGAGTTGCGTGCGGTATGTGTGGGCTATGTGACGAAGGAGCATTGCCGAATAAAACAATTCTATACGCGCCGCGCGATTATCATAGGTGGACCCCTTATTGCCGATAGCGCGAACGAGGACGATATAGCACGCATGTTATATACCATTCGTCAGCCCGAGGTACTAATAACCGTATCTACTTTTTGCCCCACATGGCGCAACTTGCCCATCTATATCGAAATACGTAATTTCCACGATTACTCAAAATGGAAAAGTGTATTTGAGGCATGCGGATTTATCTATCAGCCGCACCTCAATATCCAAGTGGCTTGCAATGAAACACATACCATGAGCGAGCAGCGTCGCCGCCAAATAAAAAAGGCCATTGGCAATGGTGCCACCATCTGCGAAGCGCAATCGGAGCAGGAGATTCGCGATTGGTATCAGATTCTGCAGCAACTTTACCGCGAGAAGGTGCGCACACCGTTCTTCTCCGAGGGCTTCTTCCTAGAGTTCTATCGCAAAGGCTGGGGCAAGTACCTTCTGGTGAAGCATGAGGGCAAAGTGATTGGCGGTATGATGTGCCCGATATTGGAAGGTCGTGCGATATACGAGTGGTATGTCTGCGGCTTAGATGAAGACTACCGCGAGCAGTATCCATCGGTGATGGCTACGTATGCGGCTATTGAATATGCGAAGGCAAACGGATTGCCACTCTTTGACTTTATGGGCGCAGGTAAACCCGATGCAAACTACGGCGTGCGCGACTTTAAGAAGGAGTTTGGTGGCGAAGTGGTAGAGCACGGACGATTTCTCTGCGTTCGCAAGCCGTTATTGTATGCGATAGGTAAATTTGGGGTGAAGTACTTGAAAAATAGTAAAAGATGATGATAGAAATCATAACGAAATACGAATTGATCAATCAGCAAAGTTGGTGCGACTTTGTGCAAAATCATCCTCAGGGAAATGTGTTTCAGACACCTGAGATGTATAAGGTGTATCAATGCGCAGAAAAAATTCATCCTTATGTGGTAGCTGCTATACTCAATGGTGAAGTAGTTGGCGTACTAGTAGGACAGTGGATGGCAAATGGCGGTAAATTGGGTGCATGGCTCACAAGTCGATCCATTATTATGGGAGGTCCACTAGCCAAAGATAATTGTGCGGAGATTATTGATTTACTCTTAAATGCATACATAGGTATTCTCCCTATCAAAACAATCTATATGGAGATCCGACCAATATACGATTCGGTACAATTATTTCAACATCTATCGCAAAATAAATGGAAACGTATTGGGCACTATAATATTGTATTGCCATTGAACAAAGAGATAGAAACGTTATACAACCAAATGCATAAGGAGCGGAAACGAAACGTACAAACGGCCATTAAAAATGGTTTGACCTTCGAACAGGTAACTGAACAAAAGAAGATACTTGATGTTGTAGCTTTGATTAAACAGACCTATGCCCGTAAGCATGTACCCATTGCGTATCTTGATATGTTTGAAAATGTGCTAGCGATATTGGGAGAGTATGCGCATTTCTTTGCATGTTATACGGCAGATGGAAAAATGATTGCAGGGCAATTGCGTCTATGCTACAACGAAATGGTATATGCATGGTTCGCTGGTAGTGACGAAGCATATTTTAAATTGCGTCCAAATGACTTTCTCATGTGGAATGTTATTGCATGGGCCAATGCAAACGGCTATCAATCATTTGACTTTGGAGGTGGAGGAGAACCTGGGGTGGAGTACGGTGTACGAGACTATAAGATGAAATATGGTTGCGAGATATATGATTATGGTCGAATGCTATATACCCATCGTCCAGTTACATATTACTTCGCTCAATGGGCTTATAAAATGTATCATAAGGTATTGAAAAAATGATTCCTCGATTAGATATATCATTTCCACTACACAGCCAGCATGCATTTTGGTTTGGCGAAGCATATACTCCACAGGCGGGTGAGTATCTGCTCAATCATGCGCGAACTGGCATCGTGATGGCATTGCGTACGGCATTGCCAAATGGAGGCAGAGTAGGGGTGGTTGCCTACAACTGTCATACCGTTGCCAATGCCATAGTAGAGTCGGGATGCGAACCGATATTTGTGGATGTAACCGAAGATTTGCATATAGATACCACTCATTTGTCCTCGCTGAAGATGGAAGTGTTGGTTCTTACCAATCTCTTTGGCATTCATAATGATATTGATGCCATACGCGTTGCACAACCTAATGCTATCCTAATCTTAGATAATGCGCACGGCTATGGTTTGCCAGTAGAAGGCGATTTTACGGTATATAGCATCAATCAAGGGAAATTCCCTGCATTGGGCGAGGGTGGAGTGTTAGCAGTAAATAATGCGCAGTATCTTGCTTCGATACAACAGCAATATGATTCATTGCCCGTTTATGGCCGTGTCAAGGAGATCAAACTATTTATTACCATGCTGCTGAAAGCATGGATGCATATCCCTTGTATCTATGGACTCATTACCTTTCGCATGAAAGCGCATCGCGGTGCAACAAATTGCCGAGAAAGCATCACTATGAGAAAGATGGCTAGTGGCGTGCGCAGAGTGTACCAACAGGCATTGCCCAATATACCGCAAGCAATAGAGCTTCGCAAGCAAAATGCACAAGCTATCGCAGATAAACTATTGCGCGAAGGATTGGTGCAAAATGTATGGTATGGCGATAATGCCTTTATGCTTATCGCACGATGCAAGGATCCTAAACAGGTACAGACCTATTTTGCACAGCGTGGCGTGGAAACGGCCACACACTTTGCAAAAGCCATCGAGTGGGCTAGACAATTTGGTTATACAGAAGGCAAATGCCCAACGGCAGAGCGATTGACCAATGAATTAATAATGATACCAACATATAAACAAATAGAATTATGAATATATTAGTACAATTAGCACACCCTGCACATTTCCATTACTACAAAAATTCCATTAAACAATTGCAGAATGATGGACATAATGTGGTGTTGGTCCTAACAACAAAAGATATATTAGAAACACTGGTAAAAGATGCCGGATTTGAATATACGAATATTATGGTAAAAAGCCATAAGAATTCAAAGATCGGATATCTATACGATATGATTGTGCGTTGCATACGCATTCTACTATTATCGTTGAAACATAAGATAGATTTGTTGACAGGTTCAACAATCGAGATATCATTGATTGGTTGGTTGCTCCGCAAACCATCCATCAATATTGGTGAAGACGATGCTGCAGTTGTACAAAAATATATCAATATGGTAGCACCATTTATTGATATACGTTTGACCCCAGTGGTGTGTAACGATGGAAAACTAGAGCCTCATTCTGTTCATTATCCTAGCAATATGGAACTTGGGTATCTTCATCCAAACCATTTTACAGCAGATAAGAGTATAGTAGAGGGATATGGCATTGATACAGAGAAGCCTTATTTCATTCTGCGATTCTCGTCACTGAATGCGCATCACGACAATGGCATACAAGGTATCAATACCGCTATTGCACAGCGATTGGTAGATACACTATCTCCTCATGGACAGATCTACATCACCAGCGAGCGCGAATTAGAACCACAATTCGAACCATACCGTATTCGCATCAATCCGCTCGACATGCACCACGTGATGGCCTTTGCTTCGCTATACATTGGCGATAGCCAAACTATGGCAGCCGAGGCAGGCGTACTGGGTACACCGTTCGTTCGATTCAATGACTTTGTGGGACGAATTGGTTATCTGCGCGAGCTAGAAGACGTCTATCAACTGGGCTATGGCATACATGCCACTCCGCTCAAGGAGGATAGCCCAATCCGCCTAACCAACGGACAAGTGCAGCCAAGCGGCACCGAAGCCCTCTACAAAGCTGTAGAAGACCTAGTGGCTATGCCTGCCGATGAGCGCAAGCAGAACTTTGCCTCTCGCCGCGAGAAGATGCTTAGCGAGAAGATCGACTATGCCAAGTACCTCACCTGGTTTATCGAGAACTATCCCGCTAGCCAGCAAGAGACCCGAGAGAACCAAGAGAATGCCGCTTTCTGGGCACAGTTTAAGTAGCATAGTCCCAACCGGATTTTCTCTAAATCTCCTGCTCCCGCTGGTCGCGAAATCTAAACTATCCAAACTCTCTTTTAAAAAACAAAAATACGGGCTCTCATGCAGAGCCCTACAAAAATAATTAAAAAATAACAAGGATAATTTATTAATCCAACAACATCAACAACTTGTTTCAACAACTTGCGTGGCAATCAACTTCCTGCCGCGCTCAAAGGATCTCATACACGTGCCAGCAGGTATATGGTTCCCTAAAATAACACGGATCATTTGGTGGCTATGCTGAACAATAGTTCATCATCCAACCGTAGTCTTATATTATTCTGCTCAAGCAAGCTTGGCACCATAATTTAATCCTCCGCTCTCATAGTCTGCCTTCACAGCCTATTGCCACCAATCGTTTTTCAATGTTCTTCGAAACTTGTTATTCTCCCGTTCGCTTAACTCCTGTTGTAGGAGTTACAACAGGCGCTCACTCTTCACTTTCACAAGCAAGCTTCCGTCGAGCAGTAGATGAACAAGAAAATCACTAACGTCGGACACTTACATATGCAAGCATCTGACATGGCAATAAATAACAGATTCAATAGATAAATCTATTATTTTTCAAAAAAAAATGCTCGTTTGCTTGCGTATGTTCAAGAAAATCACTAATTTTGCAGAGTTTTTTGAATGAAAAGATGAATTACCTACAGTTTAGAGAGAAATTATTGCCATTAGGGTGCTTCAGTATCAAGCAAATAGAACTATTCTTTCCAAACTATGATGTCAACAATATCACACGGTGGGTGAAAATGGGATATCTAACCAAACTGAGGAGAGGATGGTATGCTTTTGCGGAATGTCTGAAGGAGCGCGATATAACTCTGCTAATTGCTAATCAATTAGTAGAACCATCGTATATTAGCTTGCATTATGCACTTGCGTATTTTGGTATGATTCCAGAATCTGTGATTCAATTGACATCTGTCACAACCCAACGTACAGCTAGATATGATTCAACAATAGCAGCGTTTTCCTATCATACAATAGCTGCAGATTTGTATTTCGGATATCAATTGATTCCTTTAGGCAGCAAAATACAAGGAGAACGCTACTATCGAATGGCAACTCCGGAAAAAGCATTATTAGATTTGCTCTATCTGCATCCTGAATATCAGTCTGAAGAAGATTTTTTGCAGTTACGCTTGGATGAGGATTACATGCAAGAAGAACTGAACATAGATCGACTAAACGAATATCTAAAGCGATGGGATAGTCAGAAATTAACGAAACGAGTAGAACTACTACGAAAGGCACATAATATATGATTGACTTGCAATACATACGCCAATTCTTTCCAACAGGCGTGGCTAACAACCCGCAATTTGATAAGCAGATGCTTAAGGAGTATCTGCAATTAATGATTTTAGAGCATCTGTCGCACACCAATTATGCGACGAAAATAGCTTTCATCGGCGGAACCAACCTGCGCTTGTTGCGTCATATTGACCGATTCTCTGAGGACTTGGATTTTGATTGCCACCAATTATCCGAAGTAGAGTTTATGCAAATGACAGACGATATCGTGGCATATCTCAAGCAATTGGGGCTGAAGATAGAAACACGCGACCGCCAGAATGACCGCTTGACCGCTTATAGACGAAATTTGTATTTTCCTGAGTTGCTGTTTGACCTAGGCTTAACAGGTCATCGTGAAGAGCGATTCTTGATTAAAATAGAGGCACAAGATCAAGGAGTAACATATCAACCACAAGTGCAATATGTGCGTGGTTGTGGCATGTTCTTCCCAGTACAAGTACCACCTGATGGGGTATTATGTGCTATGAAGATTTGTGCTTTGTTAACACGGCATAAGGGGCGTGATTTCTACGATACTATGTTTTTGCTAGGACAAGGAATTGAGCCTGATTATACATTTTTGCAACAACGAGCCGGTATCGCTTCGAAGACTGAACTCAAACAATCATTATTGACTATGATGCAAACAGTGGATATGCAGCAAAAGAAAAATGATTTTCAACATATGCTATTCCATACCATAAACAACGAACGAATACTATTGTTTGAAGATTTTATCAAACAGTGGTAATAAACAAACTCCCTTATCACTATAGAAACACACTTGTTGTTTCAAAACAACTAATAAATCCTAGCAAATGAAACGAACCGTTAAGAACATAGATCCACTGAGCACGTCCTACGAGATGGGACTCAAGCGCGTGCTGCTGTCCTCCAAGGAGAGCGGATGCAGCATCACACAGGTAGCCGTGATCGAACTGAAAGCTGGCGAGCGCAGCGCACAACATATTCACCCTGACCTGCAGGACCTCTTCTATATCCTAGAAGGCCAGATAGACATCACCATCGACAAACAAGTGCATCACTGCCAACAGGACGACTTCGTCTTTGTGGAGCACCTCAAGACCTATGAGCTGCACGCCATCACCGATGTGCGCATGCTGGCCATGGGTTGCGTGATCGAATCGCAACGCACCAAGCTCTATCCAATGCTGCTGGACCCCAACCTGCGCACGATGGTGTGGGGTGGTCAGCGCCTGACCGAGTGGAAGAACCTGCCCCTGCAGCAGCATATAGGCGAGAGCTGGGAAGTTAGCACACACCCCCTACTGCCATCCGTGATCTCCAACGGCACCTATGCCGGTTATCCATTGGCTGACATAGTCAGCAAGATGCCCGAGGCCATCCTAGGTCGCGCTGTGGCTAAGCAATACAACGGTCAGTTCCCGCTCCTAGTGAAGTTCATCGACACCAAAGAGGACCTGAGCGTACAGGTGCATCCCGACAACGAGATGGCCATGCGTGTGCACCAACAGATGGGTAAGTCCGAGATGTGGTATGTGGTGGATGCCGAGCCCGACAGTTATATCTACGCCGGATTCAAAGAGGAGCTCAGCCCCGAGCAATACGCTGCGCGTGTAGCCGACGGCACCATCCTCGATGCCCTGGCCAAACATGAGATACATGCCGGTGATGTGTTCTACATACCCGCCGGACGCGTGCATGCCATCGGCAAGGGTGTGCTGCTCGTGGAGGTGCAGCAGACCAGCGACCTGACCTACCGTATCTACGACTACAACCGCCCAGGACTGGACGGTCAGCCACGTGCCCTACACACCGAGCTGGCAGCCGAGGCGCTGGACTTCCGTGTGTATCCGGAATACCGCAATCGCTACAAAGATACCATCGACACGGCCAACAACTGCCTGGACACCGAGCACTTTAGCGTGCGCGTAGTGTCGCTCAATAACCCGATACGACGCAACATGGTGGACTACGACTCGTTCGTCATATCCACCTGCGTGCACGGTGCATGCAAGATACGCATCCGCAGTACGCACGACGAGATCGAGCTGCAAGAGGGCTTCTCATGCCTCATACCCGCGGCGATAGCCGACTATGATATCATACCTAAGACCGAAGGTACCAAGCTGCTGGAGGCGTATATCAACAATAGCTCGCAGAAGACGCTGCGCCGATTGATCTCGCAATTCTTGCACCTGAGTGGAATGTAACGCGTTCGGCAAAGGGACTTATAAAAACGACAATTATTGTCAATTTAGTCGTCAATTCGTGTCAATTTTTTGGGAACAAAAATACGGGCTCTCTTGAGCCCTACAAAAATAATTAAAAAATAACAAGGATAATTTGGTGCTTATGCCTGCTGACGCAAGCATCGCAGATAAAAGTCTAATTTAATAGCAGCTGATGTGTGACATCGCTGCTATTAAATTAGACTTTTCTCCTACTTTCTGCCAAAGGCATCCAGTCGCACCAAAGTTTTTTTCGATGTCCTCCGGAATAACGTTGTCATGCGAGAAGTTATTCTTTGTAGCTCCTGCTCGCTACCGTTTTTATATCTCCTAGCCCTACGGGCAGAAATCTTATTAATCTCATTTAGCGCTTCACGCTCTAGGTAACTCCGTAATAAATTGCCACCTCTCCGCGTATCGCCTTAAGCGATACTTGTGCGATGAATCTTATAAATACAGCGCTAAACATTTCAGAGTCGAATCAGATTCGATAGTTGCTATATTGGTTGAGATTCAGTGAGAACGTTTTGGATGTCCCGTTTAATAGGGGCCCCCACGAGCTTCGTGAGCGAGTGGGGAGAGCGGAGGCAGCTGTCGCCCAATGACGCCAAGCGTCATTCATTGCGATCTGCTTGCCGAACGCGAGCTTGCAGGTGGCTTCAAGGCGCTGGCGCTATGGTAGTAGTTAGGAAAATGAGAACTGGTTTGAGAGTGAGAAAGAAAAAATATTAATTTTCTTAATTTTTTTTAAAATAAACATATTGTTTTGGCATAGAATTTGTAATGAAGTATATTGATAAATTAATATTAATATACAAAAAACACAAAACGAATATGACAAAGAAATTCATTTGCCCAATCTGTGGTTATGTACACGAGGGCGCAGAGGCACCAGAGCGTTGCCCACAATGCAAACAAATAGTAACTTGGAAAGAAGTTGATGAGTCAGCTGGTATCGCATTCGCATGCGAGCACATCATTGGCGTAGCT
>JAEIGA010000732.1_pt1 | contig 48657 bp, 85 predicted proteins | sample 9270691 | NCBI WGS metagenome assembly JAEIGA01 (sample SAMN17057246, study PRJNA624740) | gut metagenome | biome: biome; isolation source: fecal sample | host: Bos grunniens | place: China: Xizang | collected 2019 | reverse complement strand
TCCTTATTTATTTGAACCATAACGCTTTTTACCAAGAGCCAAGCCAGAAGCCATTGTAGCAGTTGACTTATTCTTCTCGTGGTTAGCTTTCGCATTGTGAAGAAACCCGAAAAATTTAGAATTTTCTTTCTTTTCCTCTTTTTCTTCGTCCCCCTCGTTGCATTTGTTTTCTTTTTCGGAATCTTCAGAATCAGATTCGTTTTCTTTCTCTTCTTCCTCTGCCTCATCCTCTTTCTTGTCTTCTTCCTCTTTTTCTTCTTCAGCCGAGTTCTTATTTGCCTCGTCTTTAGAATATCCGAGTTTTTCGGCAAGTTTGATGATTTCACGAACTTTCTCGTCTAAACCACCTTCAAAATCACCCTCTTCCTTTGCAGAAACAGCGGCAATTTCACGAATTAACTGACGATGGTCTTCATCTTCAGCATTCTTCTTATCTTCTACTTGTTTCTCTTCCATTGCGTTCTTAACTGTATCTTTAATCATATCAGCTAAAGAATTTTTAAGAGAATTAAGCAGTTCCGTCTTTTCTTCTTCAGAAAGCATTTTTTTCTCCTTAGAATTTTTTAGTTTTTCCAATTCTGCCTTACGACCCTCGTTGAAGTTTTTGAACTCATCAGGGGTCATAATAACAGCCTCCTCATACCGAGGATTATCAACAATGGCTAGGTGTTCATATACCCCGTTCTTGACCTCTTTGTCGTAGTCAATGTCGTGATACACACCGCCAGAGCCAAGCTCGGTTGGGAGATATGCGTTAGACACAGCCCAACCCTTTTCAATGAAACTTTGCGCTTCATCATCTGCAATGATTTCAGCCCACCAAGCCCCATCAAACTCGTTATAGAAGCTCTTTACCACATATCCGTTAGCGTCCTCTTTTAAGGTATCCATATTTACTTCGTCAACGTGCTTTATATAAACAGGTTTACCCTCAAAAGAAGCATTCATCTTCTTTAGAGCTTCATCTTTTACCAAATATATCTTGTCTTCGCCTTTTTCGAGGTAATGCACAGGACCCTCTTTGATGTGTCTTACAAAATACCTCTTCGGGAAATCTTTGCTATTTGTTATCATTTCTACCTCTAGTTGTATATTAAACCCTTTTTTTTAATTGTCAAATCACTCCGAAACCTTAATGTATCTACCAGTTCTCTTCGGTTTATACGGAAAACTTCTATCCGGTAAAGGTTTCTTTTCACGGTCAGGAACAACAAACTTGTTTGATGTTACGTCCGTTTCTTTGACTTTACCCTCTTCTGACGGCAAAATCTTCTTTTCTGGGTTCTTTGCATAGTTACGACCCCTAAAGATACTCAAGAAACCACCTCTTTTGCCCTCATCATTCTTTTCGCCCTCTTCGTCCTCAAAATCCATTAAGCCCATTTGCTCTGCGGCTGAAATGTCGTCTTGAGTGAACGTTATCGGGAGTAAATCCTCGTTATTACAACCAACCATAAATTGTTTCGGCGTTACTAATCCGTTTGCAACCGACTCAATTAAACGGTTGAACTTCGAGTTTTTCATATTCTCTTCTTGTTCGGCAGAAAGAATCCTCAATGACTTAAATTCTACGTTCATATCATCAGGAATAAATCCGAATAACTTTTGGCAGATAACCTCTAATACCGCCAAAACAACTGGTTTTGCCTTACTGCGAACTTCAGATTCAATCATCGAGTTATAGTTCTCAATATCATCTTCACCGCTATTAAATCCGGCAGCACTTACACCAAATAACTTTGTCAACGGCATTTTAAGGTCTGCAGCCACACCTTGACGGATTTGGTTCAAAATCTCACTCAAACCGCTAAATGCAAGCTGTTTTTGTTCGTATTTATCGGAAGTATCTAATACTAAAGCATTCAGGTAAGACTTAAGAGTATTTGCCGTTTGAACACGCTTTTCGGCTACTCTCGTGCCTTGTGCCGTCAACATAGCCGTATTAAATCCGTTTAATTGGTATACGTCTATTTTTGCCTCATCAAGTAATTCAAAGATAAGGTCTTGGTTCTTCAAGTATGAGTTAATCGACCTGATAACCCTTTCGAGTTCGCTCATACCCCAACCACGAAGTCTGTTACGAATAAATGAAGGCGGTTTCTTACCCATAATCGGAAGAACCCTACTTCTGTTCAAACGCATACCGTAATAATTATAATATGAAGCCTCACTCATATTTTCCCACGGATTCCACATCGGTATATCCGTGTAGAGTTCCCACATATCAGCAGCTAAAAACTCTAACGGAGAGTCTTCATTTAATTTCGAATAATCCAAAGGTGTGTCTGGTTTTTGGTCGGTGTTAATGATAATTCCACCACCACCAAATAATCTTGACCAATAAAAAGCTTCTTGGATTATTTCGTTAATTCTGTTTCTCTCAATGTAATAATATAACTTTCTCTTTTGTGAATCATCAAGTTGGTCGGTCTTTACAATATAACCCGTTCTGAATGCGTCCGCAACAGGTTGGTCAACCAATGTCTGAACAATGCCATATTCGGCATAGGCTTCGGCTAAAATCGAGCGGAAGTTCGTTACTAACGCCCATCTCGTATTAATAAACATCGTGTCTAAACGTGAATTTTGCGGAGAAAATGGATTCGCGCCCAATCCCCACATGCCTATCGTTTCAGCGAAACCGTCCAAACTGTTTTTTACTTTCTTCTTACTCATTCGCACCTCAAATAAATATCGAACTTATCCCTGTCGCACCAAAAGCTATATCTACCGCATCACATAAGGTATCGCAGTTAGATACTAATATCTCATTAGCATAATATACACCGTTTTTATCTATTGTCAAATTGAAGACGGGCTTTAAGTCTTGCTCGTTTCTTTCGTTGATAGTTTGCGTCATAACACCGGTGGCATATTTCTGTTTTTCCACAAGTTTGAAACTCTCTACCGCATTGAGTGCAGATTTTTGTTTTTCTAATCTTCTCAAATTGTTTTTTTGCGTTTTCGCTATGCCACTTTCTTCCATCTTCGCTTGCGTGCCACGCTTTAGTAAGTGGTCTAATACCCTCAAGATGTTTTTTGGCTTCATCACTTTCCACCCATTTTTGACGGTCTTCTTTATGCATCTCAAGATGCTGCTTCCTTGATATACACCCCAAATTAGAGAAGTCGTTGTTAAAAGGATTATGGTCTTTGTGATGAACCACATAGCCTTTCGGAACCTTCTTTCCTGAATAAAATTCCCAAATCGCAACGTGAAGTCCTTTAGCATTCCGCCGTTCAGAATTATGTGTTGATTGAGAAAGATAATACCTTCCCGACCCCATAAGTTTGTATTTGACTCCATTAAATTCAATAACTTTTTGTATTTCCATTTTAATAAACCTCCAAATGAAAGTTTATCACATATGGAGATGTCCTCAAGAGTATCAAATTGTTTATACCCATTTTTCGTAAAGAATTTATGATTTGGAGTGGCTTCTATGCCAAATTTTGATATAGTTCTCTTAAATCCGGTGCATTTTGAAGCAATTACCCTTTGTATCCCCGTTGGAGTTATTACCCATTCTCCTATTTTTATATCTTTTATTGGTTTTTTACCAAACAGGGTTGAAACCAACGTATCTCCAACAAAACACATATCATCGTGTTTATGGCTAAGGTCTGCTTTGAAAGCCGCACATTCAGCCAACAAAGGTGCGGAAATTGTGTCTTTTTCTGAGTTTGGCAAATAGACCCAACCATTCGCTAAATACGGGTTCATTGTCATCACTCGTGAGAACTTATCTGCACTTGTCCACATACCCTGTTCGTTCTTAGTTCTTGCCCTCACAATCGGTAATATCGGCATAGGATATGTCTTTCGAATTTCCTGTAATACACCGATACCTGACGATTTATCCTCGATATAGAACGCATAAGGCGGTGTTTCGTGTAGCTTCCATTTCTCCCAACATAATTTGACTTGGACTCGGAGTTCGTCAGCTTCCCATTTACCCCTTACCATATCTAACAAATGTAACTTATTGTCAAATGTCTTACCCCAAAATGAGAAAACAGAAAAGTCATTTGCTTCCCCTTTCTTTTGAGCCGTATCACTCGTTACAAATGTATACTGATAGTTGTATTTTTCCTTATCAGAATAATATCTGAACCATTCGGTCTTAATTACGGAACCGCCGATTACAATAGGCTCTTGTTGATACTGACCGTAATATACGAAAGGATTATAGCTCTTTAACTTTAAAAGTTCATCGGCTGGGTATTTTTCCGCCCACAAAGCCTCGCCTGTTTCCTCATTCAAAGCCTGTAATTTAATAATGTCCCAATCGTCTTTCTCACTTTCTAAAAGATACCCGGTCAAGTCATCAAGTCCTAATCTTTGCATAATCAGCAGAATAGGCGTCCTTACCTGATTGTTAAGTCTTGATTTTAATGTATTATTGTAGTAATCGACCACATTTTGAAGTTCAGCCTGACTCTTTACGGAACTCGCTTTGTTCGGGTCGTCAATAATCAAGGCACCGCCAAACTCATCTCCGCTCACACCCGCACCGAAACCCGTGATAGAACCACCCATTGAGGCAGCCCTGAAACCTCCACCTAAAGTTGTAGCCCAATAATCAGCACCCGATTTCGCCTTATTCAATTTAATGTCTGTCAACGTCTTAAATGCTTCACTCTCAATAATCGACCGAATATCCTTCGAAAACGAACTCGTTAAGTCATCACTATATGACGTATATATGCAGTTGGAATGAGGATTTAGCATATAACTCCAAGCACAAAACATCTGACATATCGAACTCTTGCCAAAGCGAGGAGGAACGTTTATAATTAAGTTCTTCTTTTCAGCCCTCCCAAAGGCTATATCCTCTAACTTCTTAATGATTAAATTGTGAAACGTCTTGAACGTGAATTGTTGCCTATACATATACCAAAAGAAAAAGGCAATGAAGTTCTTGAAACTAGCACTTAACGCTAATCTCCCCTCAACAGGATTGTCCAAAAACTTACTTACTATTTCATCGTTCATATCTAGTTATGCCTGCCATAAGTAGAATAATATTTTTTTTACCAATGTCAATAACTTTTTTCGTGAGGAGGGCGTATACCCTATTGACTTCTTAAACGAATCCTCTATAATGTTGGTGTCTTTTCAATGGTTCCACCATTGCGTTTCGAAACAAAGATACAGGGTGGGGACGTAGGTCATCAATAGATGCTCCGGTGTTGGTCGGCTACCAACCATACCGAAATCGCTAATCGGATAGTCCCATAATTGGCATAAGAAACCCTTGTCAGATGTCAGCCCTATACACCAGTTCTCCTCACAGAGCTGGTTATTTTTTTATCCCATATATCTATACCCAAGTGTGTCTTTAGTTATCCGGTGATGATTTTTTACAATTTATAGTGAGTGAGTTTATTTATCAAAACAAGCATGCTTTTTTTTATAGACAAGGGGCAAGCCCCTTTTTTTGTTTGCTTTTCCCTTTGTGCTTTTGGCCTGTTCGTATAATGCCTTTATGCCGTGCGAAAAATTGACAAAAGCCTTTTTTATGCTTTTTGTATTTTCCCGATGTTTTCCGATACCATTTATAAAAAACTTATTTATGATTCATTTGTTTTGTGTGTTGACAAAATGGGCTTTTATCTTGTTTTTGTGTTTTGTTTTGTTTTTTTTCTCTCCGTATATATCCAAAAGTTAAAAATTGTTTAACGGTTTGCCCGTGTTTTTTTCTCCGCCAATGCTGGCAAGCGTAATATTAGCAAGCTTTGAAGGGCTTGAGTCGTGTAATGTTGTTTTTTTGCTTTTCTTGCTTTTGTTTTGCGTATAAATCAAAATATTTAATCTTTTAATATGCTGGAAACTTATTTTTTACAATACAACTTTTAATAATAACTTAATCCGGGCGGGGCTTGTTTTTTTGTTCTGCAATTGGTTATTTTTTCTTTTTTTGTGCCGATTCGCTTTTTTGATTCGATTCGTTTGTTTTTTAAGGTTGCGAATCTTCTTTTTTTTCTCTTAATACTTGTATTTTAACATTTTTTTTGAATAAATCAACACTTTTTTTAAATATTTTGCATTTTTTTCTTGACTTATAACTAAAAAGAGCGTATAATATAGTTATCAAAGAGGGAAAAACTCCCGATTCGATTTTTAACTTTTTTTAGGAGACTCAGACAATGAAAAAAATTTTAACGGTTTTAATTTTAGCAATTTTGGCGGCTTTGGTTTTATATTCGCCCAAAACTTTACAAAAGGCAAAAGAACAGGCGGAAACCGAAGAAGACAGAATTGCAAAATATGAATGTTTGGAAGAGTTAAGCCCCGAAGAATGTACTTTTTAAGCCGAAACGGGCGGAGAGAGACTCCGCTTGTCCGGGCAAGGTTGGCAACCCGCCCGCCGATGATGGCAAGCCGAAAAACAATTTTAGGAGATTCAAAAAATGAAAACACTTAAAAAAATACTTCCCGTTGATGTTTGGAGCAAAGAAAAAAAGCACTTAACGCGGATTGAACTAGACGAGTCCAAAAAAGAATTTAATGTTAATTTCAGAAAAGACACCGGACTTTATAAGGGATTCAAGGTTCTTGATTTAAAAAAGAATAGAGAAGTTTTAGATATTCGCTTTTATTGTCCGACAGGGCGCGCAAATTATTGCGCAATGTGGATTTTTGCCGATTCCTTTCACTCTTCCGGCACCGGCCGAGCTTGTGGTTATGGTTATAACAGAGAATCCGCCGCCTTTAATGAAGCAATAGTAAATTGTGGCATAAAAGGCTTTCCCCGCTTTTCCGGGTCTGGTTGCAATGAGTGGGCAATAGAAATTTTACTCAAGATTCTTGATGTAAAAAAATATAAAATTGTAGAATTTTACGCTTAAAGGGGGTTAAAATGTTTACAAAAACCGAAGCAAGAAAAAAACTTTTGCCTTATATGGCGGAAACTTGGCAAGAATTACAAAAGGCATTTTTTGAAAACTTGGAACGAGAAGCCGAAGGGAAGCCGGCAAAATGGCGGATGACTCCGAGTCTTGAAGCTTTGCAAGCTTGGGGGCGAATTTTGAGAAGACAAGGAATCGACTAAAAGGGGGCAACAATGCGAATCTTGTTAAATATTTATAAAATTATGCTTTTTGTTTTGGGGTTTTTTATTAAAACAGGCTTAGCAATGATTAACTTTTTAACATTAAACCTTGTTGTTGATAACTTAAAAAAATAGGGGGTAAAAATGGACGGAAGACAAGAAATAATATCAGGTTTGGCGGATATTTTGTCAAATAACTACGGTTGCGCAAGTATAGTCGCCGACATTTTGGGAGAGGTTTGTTCTCTTCCCGAACTTCGGGAAATATTGAAAATTCTTGAATCAATAGAAAGGAAATAAGTCCTCTGATGAGTCTTTGATAATTAAGACGAAACGCCGGAAAAAATAAAGAGTTTTTGAAGGCGTCAGGATAAACAAAAAACTTTAATTTTAAGGAGTATAAAACAATGAGAAATTACGAAAAACAAAAAACGGTTGAAGCATTGCAGAAAATTATTTTACGCATTGCGGATAAAAAAACCGCCAAAGACTATGAGATTTTAGGGCGTGCCTTGCACGGTTGCGAATGTCTAAGTTTTTGCGCCGATGGTTCAATTTATAATTGCATCTATTGCATTGAAGAATACCAGCGCAAAATGACAGACACAAAAAGAGCTGTCAAGGATTTAATCTCAAGAGCGATAAAAGAGTTTACTCTTGCCGAATAAGGGGAAAAAAGATGTCAAAGATAAAAAACTTAAAGAAAATTGGTCTTAAAATTATAGATGATTTTCAAACAAAAACACAAATTAAAAGCTTTTTTAATGACCCTCGGGGCGTGATGTCTGATGTTGATATGTCCTGCTCACTCCTCCGGAAGCAATTAAAAAAAGGATACATTTTCAAGAGCTATTACCCAAACTCAATAAAAGGAGAAGCTTTTGATGATGTATGCGAATCGCTTGAAAAAGTCTTGAAAAAGATAAAAGAAACAAAAGAAAAATGGTCAGAAAAATAGAGAATTTAAGAAGGAATAAAATGAAAACAAGCGAAGCACAAAAAAAGGCAAGCGAAAAATACCGTCAAAAACTTCTTGCAGAAGGCAAGAAACAGCATCTCTTATTTGCTGATAATGAACATTGGGAAGTTATCCGGGAGTTTGCCCACTACTTTAATGAAATGGATATAACTGACTTTTCAAGTATAGAGATTGACGGAGATTGCATCAAACTTATACGCCGTAATCGGTCAGAAACGCGAGTCGATTTATCGAATCAGATTGATGAGGTAGGGGAGTAGCCGACAGGAATAAATTATTCTGTATGGTCAAAAAAATAGATATTTTATGAAAGGAATTTAATATGAAGAAAAAACTTATTGAAACATTAAAAAAATTACCATCAAATAAAATGCCTCCGTCCTTGATTTATTGTGAGCTTGTGGCTTTAACAGGTGTTAGAAAATGTTGGACGTGCTATGAATGGTTAATTTATTTGGAATAGTCGGGTTTTTTGCGGTAGCGGTTGGCTTCCTTAAGGCGAGCGTTGACTTCATACCGGACAAGTTCTTGAAACTCCTCCCAGTCTTCGCCCTCAACCCGTCCAAGTTCTTTCTCAACTTGTTTGTGAAGTTCTTGAACGTCCGGCGGAAAAAAGAATAATTGTTCTGCCAATCGGACCCTCCGAATAAAGAATAAACAAAAATTATTATGATAGTCAAGAAAAAAATAGAGAATTTTTAAGAAAGGATAAAACAATGAACAAAGAAAGAGAAGAATTGCTTGCAAAAATAAAGAGTTTGCAAGAGCAAGTAAAACAAGTTAAAGATGAGGATAAAGGAGTTATTTGGGACTTATCTAAATTCATCTTTGGAATTGTTATACTTATCTGCCTATACCCATTCTTTCGATTTGGATGGTTTTTATTAACAATTAACTTTTAAGAAAGGAATTAACTATGTTTAAGAAACAACCTAAAAAATTTGAATTTACTGATTATAACGTCAAGAAAATTAACTGTCCGAGAGATGTGTCGATGCTTGTCTTTAAAGACACAGTAAAACCACACCTTGCACTTGTTGCTTATAGGGATACAAACAATATAATGTTCGCCCATATGTTCAAAAATAAGCTTAAAATGATAGGTATGATTGATGAGATGTCTGTTGAAGAAGCCCGGAAAATCACAAAGAACATTGATGAAAATTATGAAGAGTTTTCTTTAACATTAATACCACACAAGACAAGCATAAAAGATGATATAAAAGTCAATGGTTTTTTTCCAAGAAACGGAGTCTTTAAAGGAACAGAAACCGTCTTGTCAGATGAGAACGCATCATTAAAAGAAAAAATAAAAGAACTGAATAATGAGATTGATGAATTAAAAAAATCAATCAAACCTCTTAAGATGGAAAACCTTGAATTGAGAGAAATCTTGCAAACTATTAACAACTCAAGGCACGAATATCTTAACTCACTTAAGAAACTGGATTATATCCTAGCAGAAGAATAGAGAGTTTAGGGGGTCGAAATATACCCCCTAAAAAAATAGAGAATTTTTCCTGTGCATAAAATTAATTAACTATTTATTAATCTTTTGCAAGTATTATGATTAAGAAAGTTTTAACGTGAGGACAAGGAACTATGTATCAAAAACTTTTCAATGAAACATTAAATAAATTGAGATTGGTTTTGATTGCTACAGGTAATCAAGACTTGATGAAAGCAACCGTAAAAGTTATGTTTGACTTTTCAGATTCGCTTAAAGAGAACAATTTAATCAAGGACGAGGAACAAGAAAATGGAAGAGAAGAAATCACAAAATAAGTTTATGTTCTTTAGTAATTTTCTCGATGCAATTAATCAGCTCGATGAAAAAAATAGAGAAAAAGCCTGTTATGAATTTTGTAAATATGGGATAACAGGAGAACTCCCCAAGGATAAAATTTTAGCAATGTTTTGTATCGGAGTTTCTGCAAGCGTTCATAAGTTTCAAGGGCGCGGCGGAAGCCGTGTTGGTTCTGGCAGAAAGCCGAAAAATCAATCACTTAGTTGTAATCAAAAAAATCAAAAAAATCAAAAAAATCAGAACACACAAACAGAAACAGAAACAGAAACAAAAGAAATATATAAAGAAAAACCTGTGAAGTTGGATAAATATCGTTTTGAGGGACAGGTTATAAAACTCAACAATGATGATTATGAAACTTGGGTTAAAAAATATCCTGATGTGCCGATGTTGACCAAACTTTTTGAACTTGATGACTGGTTATCAAAAAATACTGACGGTAAAAATTGGTGGTTCAGAGTTCAAAAATCACTCGAGAAAGAACAGGAGAAACATAATGGGTAGATATTATATACTTCACGATTCTGACCCTGAACTCAAGAAAAAAGGTGCGATTTGTGTTGAAAAATCTGAACTCAAAAAATACAACGAGCAGGGATATGGTATATTTTGGACACCGAATGAGTTTAATGGTGCAAGGAAAGCTGAAAATCTTTTAAGGATAAATTTTTGGATAGCTGATATTGATGAAGGTTCAAAAGAAGAACAATGGCAAAGAATCCAAAAACTTCCTTTATATCCGTCTGTGATAATTGAAACAAAAAAAGGTTATCATTGTTACTGGAGAGCTTATGACGCAACGATTGACAAATACAGGGATATTGAATGTGGTTTAATTGAGCGTCTTAAATCCGATAAGGCTTGTAAAGATGTTTGTAGAATGTTAAGATACCCAAACTATTATCACTTAAAAGACCCAACGAATCCATTTTTGGTTAAATGTGTATATAATTCAGACCGAATATATACTCAAAAAGAAATGCTAACCGCTTATGAACTTCCGAAACCTGTATATAAACCAATAAATTATGAAGGGGATAAGGAAGATATGCTAAATCCTGATAAATGGGATAAGATATTTAGGTTTAACAGTTTTATGAGTGAAGGAAGGAACAATTCTTTAACGAGGGTCATCTTTTGGTTGAGAGATAGTGGATTTTCTTCATCAACGATTGAACAAACAATCTACAATATGAACTCTAAACTACCACAGCCATTGGATTTGTGGGAAGTAAAAAGCATTTTAAGGAATAAGATATGAGTAGGTTAATAAATTATTTTCAAAACAATCAAAAGGTCGGAACTTTTGGGATTAAATATCTCGATGATAAGTTAAGGGGAATCCTGAAGGCAGATTTAATTCTGATTGGTGCAAGAAGTGGTGCCGGAAAATCCACAATAGCTGATATGATTGCACAACATAACGCTCAAGCGAAAAAGAAGGTTCATATATTTTCTCTTGAAAACTTTACAGATGATGCTTTTGTAACAAAAGCCTATTATGAATACAAAAGACTTTCAGGAGATTGGAAGCTAACTCTTCGGGATTTTGCGAGCGGAGATTTTGAAATCAACACAGATTATCTTATTCAGTCAGAAAAGTTTGCCGAAGAATGTTTTAAGGATATAGGGATAACGAGCCGACAAAAAGGATATGATATTAAAAAACTCAAAGATGATATTATTCGTGTTGTCAAAGACGAAGGGATTGAGCTTTTAATAATTGACCACCTTGATTATGTCGATAAGAATAATCCAAACGAGAACGATAACTCTCATATTACGGAATTGATGAAAACAATTCGTGAATTACAAGATGAGTTTAAGGTTGCGGTGGTTGCAATCTCTCATTTAAGAAAAAATATAGGTAGAGATTTACCCTTGATACCAAGTGTTGATGAGTTCATAGGCTCAAGCAATAAGGTAAAAGAATCTACCGCAGTTATTATGGTTGCTCCTGATGATGAAGAAAATGAGAACAACCAATCAAACCAAAAAGTAACGTGGTTTTCAATTAAAAAGTTAAGAATGGGAGGTATACCTAACTCTTGTGGTAAGCTTCTTTTTGATAGGTCAACAGGTCAATATCTTGATAATTACGAAGAATATGTTGTTAGAGGAAACAAAAGGATAAAAGTATGAATGAAAAATTTGAAGAACGAGCCGCAATTATGGAATATGACGGTGGTATGACAAGAGAGGAGGCAGAAATTGAAGCGTATAAAGACATATCTAAAAAAAATAACAATAAACCTGTATTGCAGAAGATTGTTACCGAATTGGATTGTGAAGACCCTTTTCAAAATGATTGATATGAAAGAATTGTAAAAATTTTGTTGACATTAGCAAATTATTATATTAATATACACTTGTTTTTAACTTAAGAAAGGAAATCAAAATGAAATACGAAACACAAAAATCAATGGTATTATACCACTTAAAAAATCAACCCTCACTTACGAGTTGGGAAGCAATTATGAAATACCACATTACTCGTTTAAGTGCTGTTATTTATGATTTAAGACACGAGGGGTATGAAATACAAACAATCCGTGAACACAACGAAGAAACAGGTTCGAACTACGCAAGATATACGCTCATCGGAGATAAGAGATGTTTAAAAGGTTAAATCAAAAAATCAAAGAACTTGAATTAAGGCTCGATAAATTGGAATATAAAGAGCCCGAAAATCTTACAAAGTTTTGTTCTGAAAATAAATATGTTAAGATAAAAGATTTATATTATCTTGATAGAGAATATCTTTTGAATAAAGCACATTCATACGGTTTTTGCTTAACAGAAGTCGAGGTCCATATTTTGGGTTTATATAAGATAGATGTTGTTTATGCTGGCGAATTTTTTGATTACCTTGTAAACAACAACTATTGGGTGCCCGAAAAAGATTATGAGGTTGGAAGTTTTGTTTACTTTGCCCGTCAAATTTATAAGTGCATAAAAAGACATACATCGAGTTCTTGTATTCAAGACGATTTAGATAACTGGTCGCATTGGGGAAGTTATTGATATGCAAGTTGATACAATTATCAACGCAGATATTCTTGATGTCTTGCCAACCATTCCTGACGGAACATTTGATTGTGTTCTTTCAGACCCACCATATCAGTTTGAGGCACACGGTAGAGGTTTTTCAGGGAAGAGAACAATCTATAAAGAAATGGCTCAATGGACTAATCTTGAAAACGATTGGTATAATGATTCTGTCTTATTAGAGTATGTTCGAATCTGCAGGTTTCCGAACATCTTTCTCTTTGGTGGCAAACGTGATGTGTATAAGATGTTGGATTTTGCGGTAAGAAATAATCTTGAATATTGGATTATACCTGTCTGTAAAAAAGCACCCGCGCCGTTCACAAACAACACTTGGTTGACGAGTGAGTTTGCGGTTCATATCACGGATAGACGAATCGATTATACCAAAGAATATAACCTGAAGATACCATACTTCATTGTCGGTGGGCAGAAAGAAACAGGACACCCAAACGAAAAGGACTTGGCAATGGTCAAAAGAATCCTTGCTAACATAACGCAAGAGGGAGATTTTGTATTTGACGGGTTTATGGGTAGCGGAACTACCGCTGTTGCGTGTCAGAACCTTAAAAGACACTTCTTTGGGTGTGAACTTAACACGGAATATTATGAGAAGTCATTGAAACGACTCGATGATGAAAGAAAACAAGGAGAACTATTTTGAAGTGTATTATTTGTGGTAAAGAACTCGTGGGCCATCAGCGTAAATACTGCTCTATGGAATGCGCTCAAATCGGTTATTATACCGGTAAAGCAGAACGTCCGAAAGATGAATCCAAAGAGGTATCAAAACTGTTTAAGAAATATTTGAAAGAGTATAATCTTGAAAGTTACTTTCACGGTTACGGGAGAGGAAAATATATCCGAAGGTTTATTGCTGCGTGTGTTGAAAAAGGTTTTAATGTATCAAGTATTGCAAAGGGAATTAATCGTTGCCATACAACTGTTTCGAAACACGTCAGAAAATTAACCAATGAAGATAAACTTGTCGGTCATCAATTTTTATTAGGTAATTATGAAAAGGAATCAATTTACCCGAAAGGGTTTAGCTATGGAGTAAAACAATGATAATCACAGGAAATCATCTTAAATATTTTCGCAAATCACATTTCTTAACTCAAAAAGAAATGGCAAAATACTTTGGAGTCCCTCGTGGGACCTACTCGAATTGGGAATGTCTTTACAAAGAAAAACGTCTTCCGGTTCACGTCATCAAAAAGAGCATAGGCGTTGAGAATAACATTCATCTTGATTTATATACTCAACCCGAAAGACCAAAAATCGAAATAAGCGGAAAGATTTATCCGTGTAAGAAAGAATCTATTTTTAAAAGGATATTAAAATGGCTGAAGAATTAAAACGAATCCGACTAATGTTCAAAGCTTCTCGCAAACAGTTCGGCGAATGGCTCGGAAAATCTGCCTCAATGATACAGTTTTACGAGTCGGGTAAGTCCCCTATCCCCGATACCGTTATAATGTTGGCACGGGTTTGGGAAGATTTTTACAAAAAAATGCACAATAAGTAAAAAAATATATTGACATTAGTAAAAAATGTTATTATATTAAACTTGTTTTTAACTTACGAAAGGATACAACAATGAACAAAGAAATCAAAACTGCTTTTAAGGACTTACTCGATTCCTTAAAGAAAGAACTAAACAACAACGAAAATTGGTATATCTCAAAACTTATGCCCGGAATTGGTCGTTATTGGACGGAAGAGAAAGATTGCGATGAGAACGGTAATTGGGGTTTTACTAATGGTTCTGTTCATATCAGCGAGGAAGATGCTCTCTACGAAGCACAAAACAGACTCTTAAAAGAAAAAGAATACTTCGATGAGTTTTTATTCGAAGATGATTTAAGGGAAAAGATGTTTATCTTTATGAGAGCATTGAGTAAGGAGATTGTGAAATGAGAATCATAAATCATACAATTCCAATTATTTTTGGTGATGAAGATATTTTGATTGAAGATGAGAAATCGTCAACAAAAGTTGCAATCCTTCCCGAACAATCCGAAAGAGATATTTTTATAAAGGTCGCCCACGCTGATGGCGTAACAGCTTTCTTTATCACTCGTAAAATGGCAGAAGAACTTTCAGATAGATTAAGAGAGGTCATCAATGATTGAATACTTTGAAACCGTAGGGATTCTTTTCTGTGAGGTTATAATTGCCTATCTCATCTTTCGGGCAGTCATTAGAACATTAACTTTAATTTGGGAGAAACTGAAATGAAATATATTATTCAATTTACTTTATTTACTTTAGCAAGTTCATGCTTTGTGTTTTTTGTATTACTCGGAATCGATATGAGTGTCGCAAATCGAGATTATGAAACGATGGCCAGAAACGGCGACTTCGAAGGGCGAGTCGAAGGGTGTATCTTTGACTTGGTTTGTAAGCATTATACTGAACAACTTTGGGAGAAATAAAATGGAAATTATATTTAACAAAAATTGTGTTGAAACAAAAGAAATTGACGGAGAGCAATGTATTCTTCTTACAGAACTGATAAACTTATCAGACATTCATTTTACAGAGATTTATCAAAAAATTCGTAATAAATACTCTTTACATAAATATATTAGAGGTGGTGGTCGAAAGAGATATATCACTCTTGAGGGTTGCATTAAGGTTCTTGAATCATTTAGAGAGCCAAATGATGCACTCATCAATGAAATCAAAAAAACACAAGAAAGGTTTGATGTAAAAGAGCCATCATTTGAGAAAAAACCGGACCCTGAAGCAATCGTTGATTTAGAAATGAAACGTTTAGATAATGAAAAACTCGACTTTGGTAAACTTGAAAAAAAGATTAGCAAACTTGAAGATAACCTTACCTCTTCAAATTTAAGCACTAAAGAATATATCGGATTTTTAGAAAACAAGATATTTGTGATTGATGATAAGATTTTAGATATTGAAAACAATTTGAGTTACTTAAACGATAAACCGAATCAAAGTTCTTTCAAAGATTTGTTGAAAGAATGTATTAAAGAAATCATCAAAGAGGAGTTATGCCGATGAATCCGATACCGTATGAAATCATAATGCCTAAAATTCGTTGGCTTGCTGTTTGTGGTTCAAGCAGGAAATCAAAAAGAAAGTTTTTGAGAAAGTTAAAAATTATATTTTGGGAGATTTGTGATGAGATTTGAACAAGCGTTACAAGCTATGCGAGAGGGTAAGAAAGTTTATGTTAAAAATGGGAACCCAAGCAATGAACAATGGCATTTATGGATAAGAAAAAACCACCAAGGGAAAGAAGTATTGTTCGTTGGATTAAATGAAGATATTTGGCAGTGTCCTTATGTTTTAAGCATAGTATCTATTTTATCAGAAGATTGGGAGATAGTAGATGAGTAAAGATAAGCCTGAAGTTGGCGATTTATATGAGATTTTATCTGATAAGGTCGTTATAATATATGTTGATGATGAAGCACTTGATTGTTTAATATATTTTGAAGGACGATTAGGAACTATACCGTTTCCGATTAAGTTTTTCAACAACAATGCGGAATATCTCGGCAAGAGTAAAGCAAATATAGATGATTTATTTAAGACGGAGAATGAAGAATGATAAAAGTAGGACAAATTTACAGAGAAAAAATACTTCCTTCTTGGAGAAAAAATAAGGCAGATACGTTTGTTGTTTGCAATGCAGAATATAATATATCAGTTGTTTATAAGGACGGCAAAACGGATTATGTTGGATGGGAGTGGATTAAAGGCGATTGCGAACTCATCGCAGAATATCCAACTTGGCAAGAGGCAGTAAACAGTAAGGAGTTTAAGAATGATTAACATACAAGACATTATACCATTTATGAAAAAAGGTTGGGTTGCTATGGATAAAGACGGTAGATGGTGTTGGTATTCTAATAAGCCTAAGACATTTTGTGGTTTATGGTTAAGAACAACAAAAATGTCAGATTATACTTGGTTAATTTGCTTTGACATTGCTCCTGCTGATGACTGGACTAAATCTTTAATAAAGGTAAGTGGAAAATGAGTAGAAGTTTAGATTTTACGGCTTGTATAAAACAAGATACTTGTCCAGTTAAAGATTGTTGGAGAAAATTAACAAAAGAAGAATTAGATTGGCTAGAAAAAACACCAAACAGAATGTGTTGGTCTGATTTTTCAGGAAATTGCGAAGGATTGCATAAATATATCAAAAAGGAGTTAAAACAAGATGACTGATTTAACAGAATTGTGGAAAAAAGGCAAACTGCCTGAAGGGTATTACTATGTTAAAGACGGGGACAATATGATAGCAGAATACCTAGACGGATACTTTTATAACGATGGTGTGCCTATGACTTCTTTTAGTGGTGGGGTTGATGAAGTCCTTGCTCCAGTTCCGAGTTATGAGGAATGGCAAGCAAAATTGGAAGAAAATGAACGCTTAAAGCACGATGTCGGTAATCTCGGCTATAAGATTAAAAATCAGCGGAAAGAGATTGAACGTCAGATAGCACAAAACGCAAAGCTCAAAGAACTGCTGAAAGAGTGTGCCCATTATGTTAATCATAGATTTTTGGAAACGAGAGAAACTTTAACAAAACCTTATACGGCATCAGATAAGGTTTTACACAAGAAAGCAGAAAAACTTTTACAAAAAATAGATGAGGTGCTGAAATGAGTAGAGATTGGACACAGCAAGAATTTGGTATAACAGGAAAGGAACCCGATGCATATGAGCAGTTAAAGTCCGAGCTTGCCAAAGTCAAAAAACAACTGGCGATTGCGGTTGAAGCATTGAAAGATATTTACGAATGGGCAGATGATGAATTTAAAGCAACGGATATGTCAAAAGAAGCGATTGAGCAGATTGAGGAGTTAGATAAATGATAGTCAGAACAAAATATGGAAGCGAAATTGAAACAGACGATTTCAAGGGTTACGGTCAATTCAAAAAATATGTAAAAGAACACTTTGATAAAGATTGGGGTAAAGACACTCAAAAAGAAACAAAGACCTATACCGTTACATTTGTTGGAACGGCAAATGTTTATGCAAGGCAAGAGATTGAAGCGTATAATGAAGAAGATGCGCAAGGTCAAGCTGAAAAGATGAGATTTGATAAATCTCAATTCTTCGATTGGGAAATGAACTGTTATTCAGATGTTGACGATATTGAAGTTAATGATATTGAATGTGAGGATGAAGAAGATGATTGATTTAAAAAAATGGCAAATAAACCTTAAAAGGAAATGGGTTTGGAACGGCAAGACTTATCACCACGAGGGAAATGATGAAGGTTAATTTTTTCATATACAGACCTGATAGAATGCAAAGTTCAAAGATAAATCCCGACCTTTGTTATACGCTTTCAGACCAACCGTTTTCTGAATGGCAACGTGATGAAAGAACTGCTTATGATTATAAAGTAGCTAAACTGCTTGAACGAGTTGAACGAATACCCGACCATCAGGTATTTGATTTTTGGAGATAACCTTATATAATAGCCTAAAGGAGAAATAAATGTTAGACATACTTGCAAGATTAACAGCGATTAAAAGTTACGCTAAAGATATTCACTACACCGCCAAAGGCGAATCGTTTTATTCAATTCATCTTTTAATGGATAGGGTGGTTGACGGTCTTGATGATTTTATCGATTCTATTAACGAAGTTTGTTATATGGGTTCGGGAGATAATCCGCCCTCATCAAAAGAAGTTTTAAGGGTTGCACAAGCGGTTATTCCTGTCCTTACCGACACAAGAGAAAACCTTGAGCGTCTTGTCGGACTTGTCAAATCAGCCCTTTTGGAACTTGACGACATTAAGGGAACCGACCGTGCGGATAACTCACTTTTAGACGCAATCGCACAAGACCTGAAACTGAAACGTGGTTTGGTTGAGCATAATTTATGAAATTTGTTATAAATTGCATACCACCAAAGCATACGGCTCAAGCAAGCAACACAATACTTAAAACGAAAGATGGTCGTTATTTTGTTGGTAAGAAAAGTTCATCAAATGCGAAACAAGCTCAAAACGAATTGATGTGGCTCTTTAATTCTCATAAGCCACCACAACCTATTTCAGAACCAATTTCATTAGAAGTGAAGTGGGTTTATCCTTTTCGTAAGACAGAGCCCAAAAAGAATCGCATTGAAGGGTTACCTTGTGTTACACGCCCGGATTGCGACAATCTTTGTAAAATGTTACTCGATGTAATGACAAGGCTTGGTTTTTGGGTTGACGATTCTATTATTTATGACCTTCATTTTATTAAATTTTATAGCGACAACCCAAGAATTGAAATAGAAATAAAAAAAATAAGTTTACAAATGACATAAATTTATTTATTATCTCATAAAGCACTAGGGTAGCTCCCGAAAAGCAAAATGCCTATTGCCTGTGCTTTTTTTCTTTAACAGGCAATTTTATAAAGGCAAATAAAATGAAACAAGTTTTAGACTTAACAAATCAAAAGTTTGATTTTCTTACAGTAATAAAATTACATCATATAAATAAAACATTTAATGCGACTTATGAAAGAAATGAAAATAAAAGATTTTGGCTGTGCAAGTGTGTTTGTGGTAAGGAAGTGATAAGGTCAACCTCAAACTTACGAGATAAAAATAAAATCCATAGTTGCGGTTGCAAAATTTCATATAAAGTCCGTGAACGCAATAAAGAAAAATATGCAAAACTTCCTTATTATCAAAAGCTAATCAGGAGATGGTGTAAAGTAAAGGAAAGATTATACAATCCGAATAGTATAAGTTTTCCCAATTATGGTGGAAGGGGAATTAAGATGTGCGATGAGTGGAAAAGCGACTCTTTCGCTTTTTATACGTGGGCAATTCATAACGGGTTTGAACCACACCTTTTATTAGATAGGATAGACAACGATGGAAATTACTGCCCTGAAAATTGTAGATGGGTTGATAGAAAAGCTCAAAATAGAAACACAAGAAGAAATGTTGTTATAACCTATATGGGAGAAACTCATTGTATGTCAGAATGGGTTGAGATATTGGGAACAAATCTTAAATCATTTTGGTATCAAGCAAACAAAAGGAATAAAAACTATGAAGAAACCATCAAGTTTTTCAAAAAAGTTATTGACAATAACATTTTTGCATAGTATATTCTTTCACAGGAAGGGCGATACCACTTTTCTCATTTATTGAGTCTCCTGTTATGTTCACTTCTCGCCCTTCCGTAACATTTAAGAAAGGATTACAAAATGGAATTTGATTTAGAAACATTACTTAAAGCTCCGTTTCCTGTCGATTCTCTTTCTTGGAGAATTGGTAATAAGTCTGAAAAGAACGGAAAGAGAAAAGCTAATATGCTTGTTTACATTGATTCTCGTGATGTTCAAGACAGACTTGATGAGGTGTGCAAACTCTGTGGTTGTTGTTGGGAAAATGACCTTAAAGAAGTTGCCGGAAGAATGGTATGCACTCTTACGATAGATGGATTAAAACGTTCTGACGGTGCTGGAGATACGGACTTCGAGGGCGAAAAAGGTGGCATATCTGACGCAATTAAACGTGCTGCGGTTTTGTTCGGTGTCGGAAGATACCTCTACAATGCAAAGAACTTTAACACTTGGCTTGAATATGGTAAAGATGATACCGATTACTCAATGCCAAGAAGAGCAAAAGAAGAATTGTCTGACGTTGCAAGACAACTTGGGGAATCTGTTCAAACCTATAAATATTGGTTAGGACTTATTGACAAGGTTGAAACACAAGAAGAGTTTGAAGCTGTCAGACAGGTTGCCGGAAAATATGCAAAGCGTGAAGAGTGGTCGGCGGGTAATATTGAAACCTTTAGGAAGCACGTTGAAGACAAGAAAAAGGAATTTGAAAAGGAAAAAGAAGATGAAGAAACAAAAAACTGAAGAAAAAAAAGGATTCACAGTAAAACAGATAGAATTTCCTGAATGTAAACTTCCTGATGTCGATGAACAACACATTAGGCGAATAAGAGAAAAAGCGTTTGAAGACGGTTTAAGGTTAGGGTATCTGTTTTATAATTGTTACGAAAACCCCACGCCTAAACAAATACACGACATTGCTTTTTTCTATGGATGGATATGCTTATATAGTGATGAAAGAATGAGAAAGAGAATCGAAGAAGAAATCTTACCTCTAGCACAAAGCAAGCTAGAACCAGATGGATTAAAGAAACAAGGCGTTGGAATCGGCATTGTGGATATATGGTTAAAACAAGCAATAGAAAACTTAGTTTGTGGAGATTGATATGGAACTGAAGAATAATCAAGGTGTTCTTTTTAAGAACGAAAAAACAAAAGATAATCAACCCGATTTTAGGGGTGAGATAAAAGTTGATAGGGAAACATATAAAATTGCACTATGGAAGAAAAAGTCCAAAAACGACAACGTTTACTTGTCCGTTCAGGTTGAGCCGAAAAAAGAGAGAGAAGAACCCGAAACTGTTGGCGAGTATCTTGATGAACACAAAGTTAATTTTAACGCATACGATAATCTAAATGACACCATCCCGTTTTAGGCTGTAAGATGATTTGTATAACGAAATATAACATCGACCAAAGGTTTGAGGAGCTCAAGTCCGAAATCTTGGCTCGCCTAGAGGACGAGAAAGAACTCTACATCGACATACTTGACAAGAAACAATATAAGAGCAGAAAACAGAATAGCACATTTCATAGCCTATTAGATTGCTTTTGGAACTCGGGTTGTTCTTCGTTTCTCTCAAAAGATGAAATGCGTTTTAATTACAAGCGTGCGGTTGGTTTGATAGATATGTTGTTTGACAACTCAAATATCTCTCAAGAAACAAAAGATATGGTTTGGAAAGCACTCAAAATTTTACCGCTTGAAACAACGCAACGGATTGAGGTAATCAATCTCTTAAGAGGAAAGGTTGTCAAAGAACGTAGTTGGTCGATTGCTACGAAAAAACAAGCGGCAGAAGCGATTGATATGATACTTCATGATATGGACGAATCGGGGGTTATCAGCTCAAAAGAGGGTAAACATTATGAAGAAATTTTGGAGGGTATGAATGCGGATGAGTGGTGGAATAGAGGATGAAAACGATAGATTAGTTCAAATTTGGGCTTCAAGACAAAGAAGCTATATATCGGGACGACCTGCACAATGCGGTCATCATTATCACTCTAGGAGATGTGAATTATTACGGTGGGACCTTAAAAACATAATACCGCTCACATACGTTGAACACACAAAAATCCACTCCGGCTCTCTAAAATATACAGTAAAGAATCCTTGCAATCTCTTATACCTTCGAAGAATGCTTGGTAAAAACTTTAAGGACTATCTTTTAGAAAACAACCTAACAAGAGAAGAGTTTGCCCTCAAATGCAATAAGAAACTAAAGGAGGCATTAAGTGCAAAAGACACAGAAAATCTTTAAGGCTCTTTCAATGAAAGACGCTCTTGACGTTTACCTCACAATTTATGCGGGCTGTAAAATCGAGTATTACTTAACATTCAAACAACTGGCGATGAAACTCTCTATAAACGAGAATACCCTTCGCAGAATCACTAATTCATTGAGCCGAAACAAACTTATTAAATCAATCAGCGGTTTTGGTAGAGAACGTGTTTATGTGGTTTTCGATTCGAAACTTGCAGATAAAATTATAGACATAGGAAACCCCTCTTAAAAGAGGGGCTGACTTAATGAAAGGTATTAACAATGGTATTTATTAAATACATTCAAATTATACATTAAATGGAGATTAAGTCAAGTGATTATCAAAATTAAACGAAAAGTAGACACAGGCAAATCAATTCTTACTGAAGAGAATGTAATTGAAGAATATGAACGTTTAAAAGCAAAACCATATCTTACCGCCAAAGAAACGATGAGATTACACCGAATCGAAAAGTATGGCGACAAAGCTATCGGTCAACACAAATTTACAGGATTTAAAAACCAACCCACAAAACCAATGACCTTAAAAGAGTTTGACGAACTCTACGCCAAACAAGATGAAAAGAACGTAGATAAAGTTATTGAAGAAATCTTTTCCGGCACGAACCTAATTGAAGCTTGTAAAAAGTTCGACATCAAACCTCGATTCTTTTTTGAAACACTTGAGAAACCCGAATATGCAGAGGTTAAAGACCGATTCCTTGACGCAAGAACAACTCTCGCAGAATATTATCTCTACCGCAGAGAACAGCTTGAGAAAGACCTTTTAGATAAGAAGATTGACCCACAAACGTATAGCACCCTTTCAAGTGATTATAAATATCTTGCGGCAAAACTTGCGCCTATGGCATACGGAGATAGAATCCAAGTCGATACAAACATCAAAAAGACAAATACCGTTCAAGTAATTAATTCAGAAAAGATAAAAGAGCTGAACAATCTCTTAACTTCAAATATCGTAGACGCTGAATTTGAGGAAGAAGAATAAAAGGCGACTCCGAAGAATCGCCTGAAAGGTCAAAAATCTTACCCATTAAAGGGACTTTCAGTATAACTTAATCTTTTTAAATGTCAAGAAAAAAATCCACTCTTTCGAGTGGACGTAACTTTAACTTTTTTAGGATACAAAACGAAAAAATACTTATTTGTGCTTTTTCATTTACCCTTATAACCTATATTTTTTTACTTGTCAACTAAATTTTTTGAATTGTTTGACCTTTATCATTTAAGATATAGATTCTCCCAGATGTTACATAACCAATTCCGTCAGCAATAACACCTTTTATTGTTAAATTACACTCACACATTGTATCTATTGAATCACAATGCTCTGAAACAGGTCTGATATTATCCCAAATGAAATATTTTGGAAACATACAGGAAAGTTTTTCTTTTGCTTCTTTTGAAAGGCTTTGTTGTTCTGGTAAAGTATCATCTTTGAATAAAGGTATAACCAAACCAGAAATATAATTGGAAAGTGTCATATTAAACGACACTTGTCGCATATCAATTTCTTTAGCTTCGATTAAAAGGAAATTATCTGAATAGTCTTTTTCAATTTTTACATACATTTTATTTCTCCGTAATTAAGTTAGTTTGTAAGTATTGCCTTTTGGCATCATCCATAATAATATATTTTAAAACTATGTCAAATGTTAATCGTATGCTTGTGGGTTAGTTTTTTTAACAACCGCTATGTAAGTCGTTTTATATTCGTTAAAACAAGCATAAACATCACGATTCGTCTTTACTGTCCGATGACAATAAATCGGTTGCAACGGATAATATTTATACTCAATCCTTGCGCAACTGGTCAAGAATGTAAGTAGCAGGACGAACATTAAGGTTATCAGAATCGTCATCAGACAATCTCTCTTTGAACTTTTCGTTTTCTTTACGGGCTTCCAAGTATAACTCATTTATTTTCTCCATTTCTTTGATTGTTTCTTCTTTTCTGCATAATTCGTCTTTAAGGGCGTTTTTTTCGGTTTTCAGCGACTTGTTTGCATAAAACATACAAACTACCACTAAAATCAAAATACCCACCGTAGCGGTCAAAAAAAGCACTATTTTATCTTTCATAATCCCACCTCTTATAGAATGTTCCATTTTCATCGATTCTTTCTTTTCGGATTCCATCTCTATCCACGAAGTCATAATTCGGAACTTCTAATATCACTTGAGTTCCGTATGGCTCGTTTGAAATCGCCCTTAACTGCGGTGCATAGATATACTTGTTTATGAACTCGTGTGTATCTTTGTGAATAACTGACAAGTTGGAGAAATCGTTCACAAACAAATCAACGCTTCCACTCAAAGGCACTTTATGATGAACATTTAAGTCTTTCGGGAGAATCCCCATTTTAGCTTTCTCGATTTCTGCTTTTGAGAGCAACTCGTCAAAATATCCTTCATAAGCACACCAAGCAATAAATGCCTTTTTAACGTGGTTCTTATAAAAGTTTCGATTCTGTCTTACAGTTTCAGGTTCAATTTTTGTATATTTTATTTTCATAAGTATTTCTCACATAATTCTTTTAATGTTTTAACTCTACGTCCCCAACCGTTACCAAAATACTTCCAACCCTTTAGGTTCATCAAAAACTCAAGTCGGTATTGAATAAACTTCTCAAGAACGTATTTCGTAGGAACTCTGTTACAAGCACCGATTGTTTGATTTCCGATAAAGCCATCGACAGTTACGCCTAATGCTCTTTGAAGGTATCTTATCGCACGCTTCGTTCCACTATTAACAGCAAAATCAAACAAGGCAATAGACAAAGCGTCAGGTATAAATGAGCATTTGCATCTGTCCCAGTAGTCTTTTTTATAAATGCTTCTTGCTTGCTCGGTGGTAAGATTCTTGATGTCAAGGCCCGGGTATGCCATAGCAGAAATACCATATTTTGTTCCTTTTAATTCTCCCTCACCGACCTTTCCAGTTGTCCAATTTCCTCTGTCATTTTCAAGACATTGATAGTTTCCTTCAAATCCTAAAGTTGTGTTGAAAGCGGTATTAAAAACAAATTCGGTCATTTATTATCCCAACTCCTTGTTTTAAAATTATATTTCTTATAAATCCACCTCAAAATAATTTCTTTATAAGATAGATTATCTTTTTTTGAAAGATACCATAAGTTACTGTATTCTTTATTTAAATTTTTGCACCAGTCCTTAACACACATTGTTTTCCCATTTATTTCAATAAATACATTTGTCCGCTTGTTTCTTTGTTGCTCGTAATTTGAAATCCATCGGCAGTTTTTAGGCTCGTAGTTTCCGTTCACATCAATTCTATCAATGGTAAGATTATCTTTATATCCGCTTTTTACTGCCCAGTTATAAAAACATAAAAAATCATTTTTCCACTCATTACAGACTATAATTCCACGGGCGCCATAATCCTTAAATCTATTATTGTTTTTATTACAACATCTTTGTATTATTTTATCGTGAATTTTATATAGCCTGCTTCTTGACAGATTTTTTACGCTTCCTTCTTTTTCTTTACACAAACAGCCACAAGATTTTACATTACCAGATGCTAAACTATCTGACCTAACAATATGTGTGTTTCCACAATCGCATAAACACCTCCAGTAAATCCGTGTTGTATTGTTTTTCTTTTCTTTGTGGTCAATTTTTTCTACTAATAATTTACCAAATCTTTTATTAGATAAGTCTTTATATCTTTCCATTTTATATCTCCATATAAAAACTCATTGAAAAATGCGACAGGCTTGTGAGTTGCAAACTTTTCGGGCTCGAGTTCCCTAGTCGCATTAAAATTATATTTATGTTTATATTTTTTTCAAGTGTTATTTAATTTATTTTTACCAATCCTTTTTTAACATATTCTTGTATATAATCCTCTTCAGCATTATAATTATGTGGAACAACATATCCTATAGGGTTATAAAAAGTATCTGTTTTTCCCCAGTCAAATCCGTATAAGTCGATTTCAGACGCACCGAAATACAAACAAATATCTATTGCCATAAATCCTGTCGAAGGTTGTTTACCTATAATTTCCTTTAATAATGCTCTATCATAATTGTTTATCGTAAATCTTACTTGATTATGATAATGATTACTTCGGTTACACGCAAATCGAGCGTGATATGAGTTGAGTTCATCTGAAGTTAAATTGCACGCCAAAAAGAGTAAATCTGTCCTTTTCCCTTGGGATTTTTTATCAATAATAAATCCACGGTTAAATCTTATCACAAAATCGTGGCCGTCAATTTTTTCTCCATTTTTTTTGGTAAAAATACTCCGTGCATTTCCGACAATCGCCACACGCTTTCCTTTAATCTCTTTTCCGATTTCAGATAGTTCGGGGTATTTTTTCTCGGTAAACATCTCCACCTTGTCTTTTCCGATGTAATGTAAGATATATGCGTCATCTTCACGAATCGTATTTGAGTATTTTCTTGCGTGGCAATAGTTGAATTTCTTGTCAACAAATGATAAGTATTTTTTCATCGCAACATTAATACAAGTTTCATCGTGTTGCCAACCTGTTTCTGGGTTTATATCTGATTTTTCAACTTCAAGGCATTTATTTTTAAAGTCAATCTTTCTCAAATTATCTAAATTCATAAGCATAACACCCGTATTGGCATACTTTAAAAGTCCCAATGCTTTTGCTTGTTTTTCCCCAAAAGAGTGTGATTCGCATATATTGATATATTCACAGGTAATATTGTAAAAATCGTCCAATTTCTTTTGACATTTTGTATCGGCATCAACATAAAGAATCTTTTTGTAAGGTAAATCAGTTAAGAAAAGTTTAAGATATGCCGTATTTGTAATTCTATCCCCACAACCTCTGTTGCGGAACATTTTAGGTAACTTGATAATGATGTTCTCGTCATAACCGATATTATCAATCGGCGTTTCTGAAACAACAATTATTCTAGCTGTCGGATTAAATCTCTTATAAGTCTTTATCGAAGCCCGACACATTTCGGTATAATTCGAATCAATACAATATACTATTCTCATATTCACACCTTTTACCAAATCGTTCATCAAGAAAGTCTTTGACGTTTACAAACATCTCGTCTGAAATTGAGAAACAATCTTCATCTCGAAGTTTATCTGATTTAACTCGAAGTTTCAAGTCCTCTCTATATGGAGAATCCCCTACAAAAAGGTTTCCGTAAATACATCTTACTGACGGTGCAGATGATTTACTCATATAAGGTTGGTATATCTCTCCGAGTTTTAAGAAGTTGTCCTTGTTATAAATACACGGCGTGTGAAGTGTGTAATCGAGAGTCGACTTACCCAACTTCTTTAATACCTTTTGTGCTTCTCTCAAATTATCCATATAAGATTGTGTCCCCGTATTATGTTCAGATAAGTTCCCACGATTATAAAAAGGATATTCGGAAAGATTTACGTCTTTTAAGAAAAATATATCATCATACATTAATAAGAAGTTATCGCTTATATCTGTATTAAGAATTGTTTGTGTTACCTTCCACCAATGGTTTATTGTCTTACAACCAATGTCATTACAAGGGGTATGTATAACGTTTTTTACAAAAGAAGGGCGTTTACCCGTGATAAACACCCGATTAAAGTTTTTACCGTGTTTTGCTAAAGACCTTAAACTGTAAAGTAATTCAAGGTCTTTATTCGGAGATTGAACCCCCTTGATATACAAAACATCAATACAATCCATAACCTATAATCAATCCGGCGAACCATTCAGCCCAATTCGTTGGACTCTTGCAAAACCTTGTCTTTGGTAACTCGACCCAAAACATCGCATTGTAAATAAATGGAATCGCCAAAGCACAGCCTGTGAAATGAAAACCCACAAAACAAGATACAGGTATTGAGTATAATACATACCGCACCATTAACCCTACAAAACAGTATTGTTTTGAGCGTTCTTTAAATCCAAATAGCTTATTAATCGGCTTAACTAACCAGTTCAAGCAAGGCTTGCGACCTTTGGCAAGTTGCTCATCAATGTATTTATCATCTTCCGTGCCACATTTGAAATAATACCAATGACCCTCACACCAAAAGATATACACAAAGGGAGAGATGATGAGGGCTTTCCACCAAGAAAACCCTCTATGCAACTCCCAAAAGAAAGTCAATAAAATGCAAAATACAGCTTGCACACCTCGTTTCTCAAGCCAGTCAAACTTTGAGTCATAACCGCCGAAAAACCGCCTAAAGAAAGCGAATAAAATACCCATCTTTACTCTCCGCTGGGTAATACGGTTTTGATGTAACCGTATTGGTTAGCAAGTGGGATTGTTCCATTCCAAACAACTTTACCATCTACCTTGAAATAGCTCTCTTTAAAATCAATTTCGCCATTCCAAGTTTCATTTCCTGCAGAGCCGTATTTACAACCAAACCCAAGCTTGAATGTAGCACTTGTGCCATTTGAATAAAACCAATACGGCAATGTATATGAGTAAACTTTTGTATACAAAACACCGTCTGTGCTATATCCGAAATAGAAATCACCGCCAGTATATGCTACTTTTAGATATATCCAAGTATTTGTCGGAACGCCTGTGATATTTGCATATTGTTCAGTTCCCTCAATGTTCACTACTCCATATAGACGGCTACTTCCCCCCCTAAAGTAAAACAAGTCATCACCAAAACCACCAACGAAATGATTGTCATTGTTCCAGTTTGGTGCTTTGACCTTAAAAACTCCCTCAAAGGTTTTGTTTTTATAAACAGTTAAGGTGTCTGAAAGGGTTTGGTCGAGTGTATATGAGGTCAAAATGCAATCCGAAGCCCATATACCACCATCGGCATTGACCAAATCGGGATATGCTGAATACATATCTTGTTGCACTATTCCTGTTAATGTTGCTCTAGCATCATCCGAATTAAAAATATTTCCCACATACGCACCAACAACGTTGTCCGCCGTATCTCTTGTAAGTGTCAGACCGCCATATGTAGTTATTGTGTCGCCAGCATCCGAACTTGTCAAATCGACAGCGTGCGTCAGACCCCAATCATCATATACATCATCTTGAAAAAAGGGGTCGGCATCTCTAGTATAATATATATCATTTCCCGATTTCCAAGCGTATGACCTAAATGTTGCATCGTATGTCGCATCTAAATTAACAACATCACCATTAGAAATGTCGTTGTATATCATATTTTTCGCTAAAATCATATTTGCTTCTGGCACATTAACAGTTGCAGTTCCAATTCCTGTATAACCCTCACTTGCCGTATAAGTTCCATTTGATGTAATGGTTAAGTCTTCATTGTTGATTGTTGCACCGCCACCGCCGGAAGGCGAAGCAGACCCGATGCAATTATCTCTTGCTAATCTTATTGTCATCTATTCATCCTTTACAGAAATGTTTATAGAGCAGTTTGTGCTTGAAGCTCTTACATATAGGTCGTTTGTGCCGACTTCATACTCTAATCTGTCAAGAGGTTTCCATATATCACCATCATTGTCAGTTGCAGATGGTGCGGAATCAGGCTCTAACGTCATCAGAAAATCGGGTCCACGATTTTGAATGTAATACGTTTTTCCGCTTGTGAATGTGTAATCATCAGCAAGACGAACCCAGTCCGTTGTAATCCCTTTTTCAAACCCTACTTGTGCCATTATTTTTTCTCCTTTATATCTAAATTAATCTCTGTGATTTCCTCAATTTTTTTTAATTCTTCTCAATAAAGAATCTTTAATTGATAGGTTGTTTCTTTTTCCATAATTATAAATGCCTGCCTCTTCTATCCCGTATAAAGCACACCAATCTTTAACACACATTGTTTTTCCATTTATTGTTATATTTTTAACTCTTCTTGTGTTCCTTCTCTGTGTTTTATAATCGACCCAACGGCAGTTGGTTGGGCAATAATCTCCGTCATTATCAATTCTATCTATGGTCAAATCATCTCTGTAACCATTTTCCATAGCCCATTTGTAAAAACAATTAAAACCGACAAACTTCCCAAGCCACTCATCACAAATCTTTATCCCCCTACCACCATAATCCTTGTATCTTGGGTTTTGTGGATTTAGACACCTGTTTCTCATATTGTGGTATATTTTATGTATTCTTGTCCCGTGAAGATTTCCTATTTTTATTCTTATTGGGTTTTCTTTTCTTATACATCCGCAACTTTTTGTCTTTCCGCTTTTTAGATTCCCCTGTCCAACGGTTGTTACATTTCCGCAATCGCAATTACAAACCCAAAAACTTTGTCCATTTTTTGTGTGAGAATAACATAAAACAGTTAATTTGCCGAATCTATATCCAGAATAATCTTCCATACGCATATTATGTGCCCCTCATAAATAGCCTATTAAAAACAATGTGAGCAGGCAATAGGCTTTTTGCTTTTCGGGAGCTACCCTAGCTCAAAAATGATTATATCATTTTTTTTTCTTTTGTAAATCATCTTCTTTTATTTCGACACCAAGTTCGTTATTTGCCTTTTTTAACACGAATTGCGTCAACACCTTAAAAACGTAATTGCCTGTTAGTCTGTAACAATTCTCTAATATTGAGTAAAGCTCAATACCGCAAATAATTGTTGCACAGATTCTTGCTAAACCTAAGTCTACCCAAATAATCATATCCTTGTCAATAGCGTGAACAAGAACAATGACCATTGAATACATCATTAACTTCTTGATTGTTCTCGACATCTTATTTGAAGTGATTATCTTTCGTTCTTTAATCGAGGCAGATATGCCTGTTACAAAGTCGCAAGCAATAAAGATAAAAAACCAAAGCATTAACACCCATAACGGCTCAAAGAAAGCCATAATTGACGTTATGCTATAAGCCCAAATCTTGTGTATATCAAAAACCTTATCCATTTGAAGCATCTTCCATTACTCCTTTTTCATTAATCTCCCAAACTTGATGTATATGTTCTTCTTCTTGAATGTATCTTCTTAAAAGGTATTGAGTTTCGGGGTCATATTCGGGTTTGGGGTCTGCCACCAACTCAAACCAATCGCCTGTTTTTAATGCTTCCGCTTCGGCAAGCGAATTTGTATAAACTTCCCCGTTCACCTCAATGTAAAGAGGAAATTGCTCTACTTGTCTTTCATCTATAATTCTGTATAACATTACAAATCTCCGCCTGCAATAAAATCTGTTCCTGTCATTGAAGTCTTAAAGTTATTATTGATTAAATCATACATTCCTGCAACTCCATCGCTATTTCTCTTGTAGGGTATATATAAACGTTGATTAACGCCTGTTTTTTGGATTCTTACAATATAACATTTAAGTTTTCCGGGTAGTTGATTTAATGTTGTGTTCGTTCTGTTTCGGCTAAACAAGTTTTCAGTCATTCCGTGGTCGTTATCTGTTGCGGTGAAGCTTGTCCCAGAGTTTGGGAAAACATAGAGATTTGAAACGCCAACACCACCAGCCGTAATCGCTTTAATACTCGAATAGGTTGATTGCGTGTAAGCAATACGAATATCGGTGTTAGAGTAGTATTTATAATAAATATCGTAATTACTGCTTCCACCCGGTCCGACATAAAAGTTTTTACTTGTATTGCTGTTATATCCACCAAACCAAACTTGAGATTCTGGCGAAGATAAAGCGGTAGGTCTGCAATCCATATCAAATCTTAGTCTTCCGTTAGATGTAACCCCCGTATTAAACCATTGACTTCCGTTACACTCAATGTATTCTATTTGAGTATACCCAACAGGATGAGTTAAAAACTTTGCAGAAAAAACACCGACACCACTATTTACAAAAAACGTTTGGCTTACCGTATCAAATAAACCAAAGACAAAATCACTATCCCTATAACATGGGATTCCATTGAATTTCCCTTCAATCTTTGCACCGTATAATTTCGCTATCATGGCATAGTTTGTATAACCAGCACCCCAATATCCGACATAACAAGGTGCCGAGCAAGTAAATACATCATTACAAACAGTATTATTTGAGCCTACACCCAATATGCCTCTTGATGTTTTATTGCAATAAATTGTATATCTGCCTTTTGTGTAGTTATCGTTAGAGTATCTGTATGTGTTTCCATTTGAGTTATTAAAATCGACACATAATCCATAACCGGCTGATTGCTTACTTATCGTAAAATTGTTTGAATCGAAAGAATCTCTACAACCCATTATCGCATAAGATTCCGATATAGACGGGTCAAGCTCCATATCAATTTCGATAGAATCTTCATTTGTCAAAGTTATGCCAGTATTGACGTATTGACCACTATAACAAAGTAGACACTCAACAGCAGTATATCCGGCAGGCAAGGGGCTTGGCGTTACCACATTTTGAAAAAATCGAGATATTTTCTTCTTTTGTTCTTTCATTAAACCCCTCTTACGACCGCATTAACATTAATGCCGTCATACCAAAATGCCACATTATATGTTGTGCTTGCTACTGGGACAAAGGTGTTTGAGCTTACATCATCACCTGACCATTTAATTGTGTTCGGATAAACAATAGATGTTGCAGTTGAGCCCGAGTTGAAAACTACCCAACTTGTAAAATCATCATCAATCGTTTGTGGTAATGTAATTGTCAATGATGATACATCCTGTGTATATCTATATTCGCAGTTGTTTTGGATTTCTTCAGTAATGGTCGTTGATACGCTATCACTCAAGATTGAAACTTTATTTTCTTTGCTTGCTATATCACTCATAAGAGCAATACTTGTTACAGTTCCATACGCATCTTCATAAGCAGGATTATCTCCATATCCGACAAGCGTGATGTTTCTTATCGGAGAGCCAAAAGATGTGGTTGTTGCCGTATAACTTATAAAATCTCCCGAATTTGCCGTGATACTGTTTGTTGTTCCACTCAAACCGATTGAGCTTGAAAACGTTTTTGTGCCAGTTATCGTTTCCGTTCCGGCTAGATGAACGACTGCATTGTCATTCGCCTTACCGCTTATTGCACCTGCAACAGCAACACCCGATTGAGCGTTTGCGCTCGTTCCGTCATACGTTTGGTCAACTGTCGGCGTTCCAGTTAAGTCAGAGTAAGCCCCCGATGTTGCAACCGTTGCTAGACTCGGCTTATTTAAAATCTCGGCAACACCTGAAACAGCGTTCCAATCTGAATTGACTTGAGCCGCAGGAATCGTTAATGTTACGTTTCCGTTTCCGTCAGGCGAGGTATTATTTACGCTTGTTACGGTTCCAACGTTTGAGGTATATCCGCTGTCGTTTACAAGTTCTGAAATATTATCTCCACTTTGTAATGCACTTTGAGCCAAAGCAACATCCGCGCTTGTTACTCCAGAATCTATGGCGTTTTGTTGCGCTGTTGTCGTTAAATCGCTTATTGTTGTCGTATCTGACAAAGCCCCAACATCCGAAGCAGTTAAAACAACATCACCCGTTTGACCGTTCACGCTATCGACAGAACCTCCGCCACCACCTTGTATATTAATATTACCGCTACCAAGTAAAGATTGGTTGTTAATTGTCTTGATATTAACACCGCTAACAAGTTCTTCTTGTGCGCCTATATCTGAAGCCGTTGTCGGTATATCGCTCATCAAAGCCATTTCTGTAATTGTTCCATACGGGTCTTCATAAGCAGGGTGCTCTCCGTAACCCGTAAGTGTTAATGACCTCATAGCATTGCCAAAAGTTTCACTAAATTGCGAATACTCAAAAATAGATGAGTTATTATAACCTGCATATAACCCACCCGAACTTGCGCTCATATATAGAGAGTTAGAAAAAGTCTTTGTTCCGCCAATCGTTTGATTCGTGTCGGTGGTTACATAGTTTGTCGGGAGTTGAGAGCTTGTAATATATCCAACATCATTATTAAGCTCCGAAACATTATCTCCAGCCTTTAATGTCCCGTCAAGAGCTTCTTCCAAGCCAGTAATAGCAGAAATAGGGTGTTGGTTATCCATACCCCTATTTATCAAAACATTGTGGTCGTTAGACCCCTCTACGATAATATCCGCGACAAGGGTTTGAGGTTCTTCAATTTCAAAATCAACATTTACATCTGTCATTAATTATCTCCGGGTTTGTTACCAATGTTACAGTTCCCTTGCACGTCCTTTTTAAGAGTTTTGTCTTTCCGTTCACCGTTCCCTCATACCAAATGCACGCATATATATTATTCTTTACACTTAACTTAATACTTTCCTCTCTCAACAGGTTTATCGTAAAGGGATTTGTCGGATTATCGTATCTTTTTACCAAGGGTCCGATTTTCACATCGACTCTCTTTATCTCGGGAAGTTCCTCGCCCTCGGGTGCGGAAATCCTTATTGTCAATACATTTATTAAATCATCGCCTTGATATAACATTATAACACCTTTATAAAGTATTTCATTTGAAGTGAGTTCTTCAATGAACCTGTTAAACCTGATTTTGTCGGGTCGGTAATAACACCGTGAACACCATAAGACGTGCTACCGCCTGACGTGCCGAGAACGCTACTGTTGTTAAGTTGCAAAGAACAAGCGTGATATTTTTCGCCGTCCTTACCGCTCAAGTAACCTTTTAAGGTGGAGCCGTCCCCACTATTCGATAAACCCAAACCCGTTCCGTTACCCATAACATTAACGTCCGTTCCTGTCGGAATTACCGCACTCGATAAGTCGGGAACGTTAAATGTCGTAGAACCATCGCCCTCGCCGTATGTCGTTCCGATAAGTGAGAATAACGTAGAGTATGTCGTTCTTGAAATCGCTTGTCCGTTGCACAAGAACCAGTTTCCGTGATTAGCCGTTCTTACAGATGTCTTAATATCTCCGACATACGAAATCAAAACCATATCCGTTTGTAATTGAGTAACGTCTGATTGCATAGCATACAAGTCGTCAGAATCCATTACGACCTTCCAATTTGACGTGTCAGACAAAGCGTGGTTTGTGTTATTATCCGTCAACGAAGAATAAATCTGAAAACCAGTTGCTGTTACCTTCTTTACAAGCGAGCCTTTGTAATAAGTTACGGTCGAAGCCCACTCGGGCAAACCTTCTTGCATTAAATACGCTTGTTCGTAAGTTACAACATATTGAACAGCTTGAAATTCCTCTAACGGCGGTAACTCCTCACCCGTCATCGTTGCGTCATTCCAACCTTGTTCCCAAGCACTCAAACTCTGCAACTGTTCAACGTCATTCGTTTGAACAGGGTTGTTCGCCTGTAAAGAACCAAAAATGCCGTTATTCGTTGCCGAACCAGCAAAAACCTTGATATTTTTTCGTGTTAATCTAGCCATTAAAACTCAACCCTCTTACTATATGTTAGCATTTCTCCGACCTTATTGGGATTATTATAATCCCTAAATCCTGTTTTGTAAACTGCACTTGTGTCTTTGTAAGTGCAGAACCCAAAGAACTTTTTATCATACTCAATAATATACAAACATCTTACACCCATTGGTCTTGGCAATACTTCCTTTTGAATCGCCGCTTGAATAATCGGAGTTTTATTCTTTGGCACAAAGTATGTCATCTCCATATTTCCGACAGAGTCCATACGAATTGTCTTCGCAAAGAAGTCATACAAAGAATCGTCAAGAGCCTTGTGAGATAAGTTACTTGTGTTACAAATAGCTTTTAATTTTATCAAAATTCTGTAATCGTCATCTCCCAAGGGACTCGGCTCTCCGTCAACGATGTAATACCTATCAACACCGACATATTCGCCGATAATATCAAGTTGTTTTCCGACAGCGGTTTCAATATCAAACCCATTGATAACTTCTTGAATTAACTCGTCTGGCAACAATTTAACAACCGCTTCAATGGTTGCTTTTGCCTTTGGCTTTCCGTTATACTGAAGTATCAGTAGGTTTGAGTAATACTCGCTTGTGTCCGTCATACTACAACTCCGTTATCGTAATACTTGAAATCGAATATTTTGAAGCAACAACTGGTGCAAGATATTCCACCCACGTTGATTCGTCATCTGAAATCAAAACATCTACTGCATATCCTTGACCGCCCAAACTATCAATCGCCTCTTGAGCCACGGTCGTTATTGAAGATGTTTCCGCACATTCCCCAATTCTGTAAACGAGATGTTTTTCGATGTAGTCGATGATGTCAGCTTGGTTAAACGTAATTCCCGCAACTGTCGGCTGAATTGAGAACTTGATATAAAGCGGTGCAACATCTGCCTCGTCCCATTGAGCAACAAATTGTGTTTCAGCAGGTGTGGTAATCGTATATGTAATACTTCCCCTCATATTTGTTCCCGGACATTTCTTCGAGTAAATTGCCTCGGCGATGTCCTTGCTTGAACCGCCGTCAACAACCACCCAAATACAATGTGCCGGTGTTCCGTTTGCGTCCGTTGATGACGTGTAGTTCTCATACACCTTTGCGTCAGTTACGCCGTCAAGCTGTAACAAAGAAGCTTGAAGTCCGTTTAAGTAACCAAATGACGAAATGGATACCGACTGTCTACGTCTTACTTTCAAATCTGCATCTAACTCCTCATCACTACCTATTGAAGTCGCAACAGTCGGATTGTTTACACTTACAACACCTAAAACAATCGTAACAGGGGTCGTAATTGTGTTTGGTAATACGACAACATTACCCAAAGTTTCAGACCTGAAAAGAACGCTTGTCGTTCCGGCTGATAACGTTTGAGTATTTACAAGGACAAATCGGTTGCCCTCGTTGTCTTGAATTGTGTAACCAGTTGCGTCAGGGCTGTTATAATTTTCATCAACGCCCTGTAATGTAACTGTTGTGTTTGTCGTAACATCTATGTTTACAGTTGTAAAACTGCCAGCTTTTCTGAAAACGTTGTTAATTGCACACCTTTGGTCGAGCAAAGAACCTTGCGTATTATCAGGGTTAAACGAGTTGTATAACTGCGAAAGTAACCCACGAACATCTACACCCTTTTGAACGAGAATGTTTATAAGCTGTCCATCGGGAGTATTTGAATCCAACACGATGTCGTTTCCGTAAATGTTTCTAAACTCCGTTTCTAAATCACTTCTTAATTCAGGAGCCGTTGCCGTTTGTAATCCGTTTTCATCAAAAGAATCGCTCATATTCTTACCTCAATCGTTTCGCCATAAATTGTTTTAAATCTTATGTTTGCCGTATACTTTCTGTCCGTTACGGAACTTTCAAAATACGTCATCTCGACAATATCAGGATTCGTGATGATGATTTTCTTTACCGCACTATCAATTTCAGATTTTGTGCCTTTTGCACCGAGTAAGTTTTTATAGTCAATACCCGTTTGCATATCAAAGAAACAATCACGATACCAACATAAGATTTTTTGCTTTACATCATAAGCAACGCCGAGTGAAGCGTCAGCGTAATCTTGACGACTTCTACCCCATTGCCAATCCCAGTTGCTATCTAATGTTCTTACTCTCATACTGTCCTCTTCAAAAGAATAATTTATTTTTTTTCAAAATGCAAATCGCTATGCGATACCTGTAATAATACCGTCAACCACCGTTATCGTTTTGTTGTCATCACTCCTAAAAGAACCTGAAACACCTCTTGAATCGTGAAGTTCAGCTGTTGCTTTTGCTTGACCCGTTATATCGTTTGCCACATCTAACTTACCACTTACATTCGTCTGTTCATTTGTAATATCAATCGTCTGCCCGACTACAATATTCGAAGTTCCTGAATATTTTAATTGAACGTATTGGTTGTAACCCTGTATTAAATCAACCATTGAGTGAACACCAACAAGGGCAAATGCGTCAGATATATCGTGCCTTCTTTCATAATTCGAGGGCTGTGCCTCTCCACTTGTCCACCAATTATCAATTTCAAAATCGCAGAAGAATACCAAACAGTTATCGCCAACCGAAATAGGAAACGTTAAATTAGAGCCACCACCACCGAGAACCACAAAGGGAACACTCAACAAAACGGGATAATCTCTTAAAACCCTTTCGGTCATCGTATCTTGTTTCACTTTTTTGTTAAGAATTTGAACATCTACCGTTTGATTAGATGTGTTTACTGCCGTAATTTTTCCGACTTTGACAGCATTAAAAGCGTCAGAAAAGTTTTCAAACCAAAACGATAAAACTTGAGAAAGACTTTTATTACTGTTGGGCTTTAACAATTCCAAATCTCCCGTATAATTGCGAACCGACTAACATTTGTATATTGGTAACCACTTTTCCTGCTTCAGCTTCAGATATTATACCTTCGTGTTTTAAGCCGTATATTTTATATTGGCCGTTAAACATAGGCGCAATTCGTGATTGAATTTCGATAATCTGACCAACTGATAAACGTGGTTCAAATATCATATTTACAGATAAGATTCCATTTTCTCTGTTAGGAACCCCCAAAAGACCAGATTCATCATTGATAAGAGCAACATCTCCATCAAAAGCCTTATTATAGGCTAAAACTTTTATTTCTTCATTGTCAATGAATGCAGTATCATCAGAATACTTTTGAATGTTTGCAAAAGATTTTCCGTTTATGACAACCGGACGAGTGATTTCCTTATCCTCAACGTCATACAATTTAAGTTTTAGGTGCATATCATCTGCAAGATACATTAAAACCTTATTTCGTGTCGTTGATGAGAACGAAATATCACTTGTGATACTTGTAGCTCTTAAACCAACTATTGCGTGTATTTTGGTTATTGTTTCAGTCCCACGTCTTTCCGTGTAACAACTCCACATATCCCCGATAAAGACAACGGACATCTCCATGCCATAATATCCCGCCTCAAGAATAACGATTCTGCTCTTAAAAGAGTTTCCTACTTCTCGTGTCCCATCTTGGTCGCCGAAATACCTGTTAATCGTAAAATAATCATAAAATAAACGGTTATATGTTTTTGGGGCTAGGTTGAGAATCTCAAAGTCGCCGTGGTTTATTTGTTCAAATATATTTCTGTTTATCGAGAATCTTAACGTAAAAGGATTTTCAATTACGGCAACCGTGTTTATCGGTTCTCTGTTTTCATCAACGTCTTGAATTGTCAATCGATAACGTCTGTTTAGTTTTCTATCCTTCTTGAAGTTATTAGATACTGCTTGAGCCATTCAAATACTCCTCAATGACAGCATTTTCTAAATCTTCAGTAATTGCAACCCTTATTCTTCCAGTTGCGAAATCATCAATACGCCAAGGGTCAAAACCGTCTTTCGACCACACATACATACCCCACGTTATGTTATTGTGATAAGGGTCGAGTAGGTTTGCAAAAGAAGATAACGTAAGACCATATATTGTCAACGAAGGGCTCTCTATATCGACAATCCAACTTTCTTGGCTCGGTATAAATCTAAATGTTAGAGTAACCTTTTCTCCCGCTTTTGTAACGAAAGAAATGGTTTGATAAGCATTTTCATTTAATGTGTTTAAAACCCTTACACTCATTACTTTAACCCCATTATCATAGCGTATTCCGTATCACTTCTTCTTATCATCTCATCTTGTATAGACTTAAAAGCAGCTTTACATACTTGGTCTTTAATTGTTCCGGGACCTATTGTTTGACCATCGTGAGTAACAATTATATCCCATTTGTTTTTTGTGTCATACCAAACCTTGTATTTATCCGTTCCGTCCGTAACGTTTGCTACAAATTCAGTCCTGCTATCTCCACCGACATTTCCTTCAACATAGAAAGGATTATCTTTATCTTCAGATGTAACTTGTCTACTTATGCTGTTATCCTCACCCGAAACAGTTCCGCTGTTTGTATTTGGCTCATTTTCAAGTCCTGCAACGCCCTGATACTTGCCGGCGTCAAACTTAGCGGGTGCAACACTTGTTGTTCTGAACTCTTTAAGAGTAATCGAAATTAAAGATTTATCTCTCGTTTCTCTTGGCTGTGTGAATCTCAAAGATGTAATAACATAATCTTGCAAAATTCCCCACGGAGTTTTAACGGTCAATGGTCTGAAAATATTTTCTCTATACTCTAAGAGTCTTAAATATGCCTGTTCTTGCTTCGTCCCACCTATTTCAAGGGAATCTTCAGCGGTTCTTATATCGGAGAGTCTACTAACGATATTACTTGCCGTATCAACCCATTGTGCCGCTTGCATAACCTTTTTTTTCATTTGGTTAAAGCCACTACTTCTTATAGGCAAGAAAGATATAACTCCTTCTAATCTTTGAGCTACTTGACCTATGTTTTGTGATAAAGAATCACGCTGATACCAAACAAGTTCACCGACTTCGCCTTGAATGGTATAAATCTTCGGCTTGCGAGTTATTTGGTCTTGATATGCCACATTTGATTCGACATAGTGGTCTGTTACATCATTCTCGGCGGTAAGAGTTTCTTCTCCGACAATATCTAATTTAAACTCAACACCGTCTGTCGGGCTTGTAATAAAATATTCGGCGATATGGTCTTTTAATGCCGTTTTAATATTATTTAACGAAAGATACTCGCTATTTATTCTTCCTACCCAATCCGTCATTTTACAATTCCCCCGTTTACCCAAGCCGTGCTTGGCGCTTCTGTTCGTCCCATTGAATCAAAAGCCTCCGCCTCTTTACCAATTATATCTCCACCGCTTGTATAAATTGTTAATTCTTGATGTCTGTTATCGTTTATATTGCCCATTAAAGGATTTATTGAATTTTGTGGCTTATATCCTATACTTATGGCCTTTCTATGAATAAGCCAATCTTGTATGTCGCCAGACATCATTCTTCCACGAATCTTCTCTGAATAATCTTTCATATATTGTTCCCTTTCTCCTTCAGGGACATAGCCTAATGATTTAGCTATTTCTATGACCTTATTCGACAAATACCTAATAGAGCCAACAAAGCTAACTACCCAATTATAAAGATTTTCAGGGGTAATTTTTGTGAACAAACCAAGGAGAGCGTCCGTTATTTTTTCAACAAGAGCAGAAAGTTTCTGTCCTAATTCTCCCTTTAATGATTTAGAAACACTCTCGTTCCATTCTTGAAATCTTTGTGAAGCCGAAACAAGTGCCGGACTTAATGTCGCCGTCAACCAATCAGATAAGTTTTTGAAAGAAATCGTAAGACTTGCTAAAGCACTTCTAGCTTCAACTATTTTTTCGTTTCCCTCTTTATCGATAAAGTTTGTGATTCCCTTACCGTAACCTTGTCCTTTAAAGAAAGACAACCAATAAGACGGGAGTCCAATGTTACCGATAAGCCTTGTGAACATATCGTTGTCGATATACTTTCCTGCTCTACCAATTCCCTTAAGCATACCAGCAATATCGCCACGCTCTGCCGCTTGGCCTAACAACTTAAATGTGGCCGCGTCATTATTTCCTAAAGCAATATCCGCAATATTTTGAGAGAGTTTTATTAAATCTCCCATAATTGTTTCTTGCGGAACAATATGACCAACGCTCGCAAATCTACCCATAACAGATTGAATATCGCCAAGTTCTGCGCCCGTCATCATCATAAAATCACGAGTTGCAATAGACCTGCCAAGAGATTCCTTAACACCGCTATACAGTAGTCGGCTAATTCCCAAACCGCCAACCTTGAGATACCTACGTATACCAAGAGCAAAATCCTTTGTCGCTTCTAAAGCTCCCCTTAATGCTCTTTTTCTTTCTCGATTAGACTTTTCGTTTCTTCGCTCTTCGTCCCTAGCCAGTTTCTCTTTTTCTCTTTCTTCTTTTCTCTTTTCGCTAAGTTCGGCTTTTTGGAGAGCCATTTTCTCTTTAAACTCTTGGTTTCGGATTTTCAATCCCTGTCGTATCCTAACCTCTTCAGTTTTTGCTTTTTGTGTTGCAAGTTTCTCATCAGCAATGGCTTGTTTTTCTTTTTCTTTTGAAAATATACCAAATGACTTTGCGGTTTCCTTTGTTGCCTTGTTTATCTTGTCCATTTGGGACGCAAAGTCTTTTAAGATAGACTGAAGTTGCTTTAAGCCGTCTTGGTTTACCTTAAAGCCTATCTCCGCATATAATTTACTTACCGCATCAGCCATCTTTGTTTAACTCTCTCTCCGTTGAGATATAGTCAGCCTCATACTTTTCAAAGGCTAATATATCTAAAATATCGGTTACTCTCGCCTCGCCTACTTTCGAGGGGTCGCCACCAAAGTAACCCAATTTTGCGACCTTTACTCTCATAAACCGTAGGTCATTGCCTATATGGACTTCAGGCTCTCTCCAATCCCCGCTAGATTCGAGTCGGTTTTTAACGAGGAAAGGAGATTCCTGAAAAAAGGGTATACATTTACTTTCAGGCAGTAGAATAACACTTCATACAAATCTGCCCTTGCGGCTTCATCTTCAAAAACGTCTTTTGTGATTTTCAAGTCCTTATATATGCCCTTGTCCATACATTCAAAACACGCATTGAACACGTCCACATCAGAGTCGATAGCCAAAACGATTGAGGCTAAATCCTCATAATTCATATCGCCTTGTGCTAAAATATCTGCCAGTTGAATACCTTGTTTCAAAATCGCTTTCTCTACAAGTGATTTTAATTTGTATGCTTTATCCAAACTTGTTGGATTGAGTGTTACTTTCACACCACCTTTAGTCGTAAATTCCATTATCCCAATACCCTTTCAATTAATGCTTGCATTGTGTAAACAGTTACAGCTTGGTCAGTTGAACCATTTACGTTCCACGTTGCGTCATACGGCGGTCTTGTAAAGTGAACGGCACTTAAATATTTAGTATCGAACATTACATTACCGAAACCATCGCCAAGACGTTTGGCAAAGCTACCGTTACCCATTAAGAACAGAGCCGAGTCAATCTCGTATGTCTTGTAATACGAATGAATGAATTGGTCGTCCTTTGAGCCTTTTAACAAACGTAAGGTAATCGTGCATTTCTTACCTTGTTCATCTTTGGCAACAATAACGTTTGAGCCTTTACCTACCACTGACGAGGCAATGTTGTTATCCGCAACAATGGTTACGACATCTCCGTCTGCGAGGTCGGTAATAGCACGACCCCACAAGATGAAACTGTCATCGCCTGTTAATCTATAAGTTTCAGCCATTTTATTACTCCTCTACCAAAATTAACACATCTGCTTCGTGAATTGCACCTGCACGCTTGCAAGCACCCTGAATATACGGTGCTACACGAGCTTCACGTTCAGCTTGCGATTGTTGTGCAACGGGCATGCTGTAAACATACCAACCTTGGTTAGCAATATTTGCTCTAAACGTTTCGGGGTCGCCGAATGTTTGTGCAGAGTTCCATTGACCCGGAGCAATAATTCCGTTTCTTACGAACTGTTTGAACACAATACCCAACGCATTTTTAAGAACTGTTACGCCAGCTTCCGTTTGCGGAATTTTCGTTCCGGTCGTCTTCAATGCGTTATACAACCCTACTTGTGCATAGAACTTCAAAGCCATATTTTCATATACGACATCGAAATATCCGTTTGCACCGTTTGAAACAACTGACGGGTCGCCTTCATAAGAGATATAAAGGTCAACACCAGCCTTTTCAGCGTTGTTGTAATCCGTTTGAGAAATATTTAAGTCAGGCGATACGTTTCTTAATGTCTTCAAATTCATCGTTTGAGAAACATCAGTTCCCTCAAAGTTCACGCTAAATGCACGACCAACATAGGCAGCCATCATCAATTTAGCCTCTTCAAAGCCATTCGTGTATACCAAACAGCGTGTCTTATTCTGCGTGGCTTGCTGAATTGTGTAGCAAGAGCCGAGAATATCAGCCGTTGAATACCATACGTTGACAAAGATTAAATCGTTTGCAGAAACGATTGCACTCGCAGCCGTAACTTCATCGTCAGCCATATATTTGGCACACATAACGCCCGTATACGCAATCTTACCATAAGTTCTTGTGATTGCTTCAGCTAACGTTTCGCCAGTTGCGTCAGCACCAGCGACAGAAGAACCACCTGCGATGTTAAGGTAATCAGCGTCCGTAATATCCGTTCCCGCACTCGCAGCAGCCAAAGTGATTGACGAATTGTCGCCGAAAGATTTAGAGCCGAAAGTAATTGTCGAACCAGATACCGAAATCGAGCAAACACTTGTTGCGTTTTCGATAACTTTTGCGACATCAGCAACGGTTGAAACATTTGTAAAATCCAACCCCGTCAATTCAGTTGCAACGCCGTCAACTGTAATTTCAAGACCGCCGTCATTTACGCTTTGAAAATCTGTTAAATCAGAAATCGCAGCTGTTGTAACGGACGCAGCAATGGCGTTTGTTGAATTGTTCATAGGGATAATAACAAGACCACCCTTACCTGTTAAGAGGTTAGCGTCTTGTGCAAAAACATTGAGAGCCATTTTGTATGTCAAAGAACCCGTGCCGTATGCTTCTGCAACGTCTTGAGGGTCGATAACATACATATACTCATCTACATTATTCGGTGCTTCAGGAGTAAACAAAGCGACATCATTGACATTTTTAGGTGTCCGGCTTCTTTGCACTCCCTGCACAGTAACTCGAATAACATTTGAAATTGAGAGTTCGCTCATATTTTGTTACTCCTCTATATGTTAAACCTAAACAATAATAATTTATGATTCCTCAATTTGCAAATAGACATCTGATTGCTCTTGAGAAATTATTTGTTCATTAAACGTGTCATAATATGCAGTAGGCTTGACCTTATCTTGCGAAATCATAGCACGAATAATTAAACTGAACCTGTTGATTTCCGAACCACCCTCTAGTCCCGATGTGTTTGTAAATGTTTGCGGTAATTCGAAAATCCGAAATTGCTTTTTTTCTTGAACTTCTTTTGAGTAAAACGAATTGAGTGCCATTAATAACTCGGCACGTCTTTGTCTTGCCTCTAAACTTCTACTTAAAATATCCACTTGAATACTTGCTCTGCCATATACCGTTTGAACTTCGTTGTCCGTTTCAGAATTATACTTACTCTTTGATGAAATCGGCAAAAAGTCAACGCAACCAACGGTTACATATAACTCTTGCGATTGTGGCGGTATCTTTCTGTTTTGAGAGTGAATCCAAATGTTCTGCTGATTGAGGTTCATCTCTTTTCTGATAATGTCAACTATGTATTCCTCAATCTGCATAATTCTGCCAATCCTTGATACAATGGTATTCAATATGACCGTAATCCGAATAGTCCTTTACAGCCATAATTTTATATTCTACACCTTTATAATATACTCTGTCGTTGGTTGTCAACTTCACGTTGTCTAATGTGTGAAACCAATACCAATCCCACGACCATTGTGCCTCTTCTTTTACTTTAATCTCTTCGGGTTTTAACGGCTGAATAACGCCGTCAAAGTTAAAAAATGAAATCTGATTTTTGACGTTTCCGTATGTGTCTACAACTTGATGAATAACTTTCGCACGGGCATTCTGCGACCACATATTGATACCTAGTTGCGCCCTTGGCAACCTCTTACCTAATGTCAATTTAACCGTGTTTAACTTCATTTTCTTACCTCATATTCAATAGAAGCTCGTAGGTTGCCCTTATCGATAAGCGGACTATCCTTTCCTTTTGTTTCAATCGTTCTCGGACTGTTACCGCCCATTGAGGCGATTGCATCTATCTCCCCTTGAACCACAAACTTTGACTTATCGCCTATCCTATTTAAAACATCTTTTGCGCTCGAACTATCCATAAAAGATATGTTATGGATTTCAGATTCAAGTATTTCTTTACCAAAATGTTCCATAGCACTCGCTAAAAACGGTCTTGGGGGGATTCTTACTTTTTGACCCTCATAAGGACCATACGAATACTCACCAACACCGCCAAAATGTTGTAATGCGCCGATTTGTGCCTCTTTTACGTTATTCAATATGCCAACCTCAACCGTTTTTGAAAGAGTATCGCAAGTCTTTTCAATCTTTTTCAAGCCCGAAAAATCGAGTGTTATGTTTATGGTAGACTCCAACCTGCCACCACCCTTACATTGCCAATTGTGTTTGCATAGACTAGGTTCAAGTATTTCAAACCAAAGCCGTTCCGTGCGTAAAAGCCCAAAATCGGGTCTTCAAGATATGCTTTCGGCACATAATACCCCTCGTGGACACTTCCTACCGTTACATCTGTTACGGGGAAGTTTACGCTACCATAAGCACCGCCTTGTGCTAAAGACAAGTCGTAACTCAAGTAGAACGCCCACAAATACAGAAATACGAGTTTCGCAACACTCTTTGAAGAGGTTAGTTCAAAATTAAAATTCGCCTCGGCTTCAAGTCGTGCCCTCTCAATATCTCCGTCAGAAACATAATTACTAACCGAATCATTAATAATCGTCCAACTATCCTCATCAGACAAGTCGCTTGTGTTGTTATCAATCAAAGACTGATAGAAATTCGGTTCATAATAAACCTCATCTCCCTCAAAGTATGTCTTCGTTGAGTCCCAAACAGGTAGATAAGGGAAGTTACGGCTGAATTGAGCCTTAAAATCCTCGACAGTAACGCAATCACAAACCATAACTTCCCCCTCTAACTATTTCTTCTTTGACTTTTTGTTCGCCTTTTTAGCAACAGGTTTTGCCGTTGCTTTAGGTCCTTCAACCTTCGGCTCTTCCTCAAAAACAACATCTACGATGTCTTCTTTTTTGATGTTATCCAAGTCAGAAAGATTTTTTGGATAAGCCCTCAAGAGTGCTTTACCAATTTCTTCCGCAGCACCCTTGAAGACCGCAACTTGTCCAGCCTCAAGAGAACCCCCCTTGAATACAAATTTGCATTTGCCTACATTTTTGATTCTCATTTAGTTTCTCCTATGAGTTTTCAGTTTTATCCAAATATAAGATTTCTTGCGGACGTGCATCCAAAACGCCTGAATGTTGACCGTAACCAACGTTACGAATTGTCCAACCTTCGATTGAGTTCGGAACTGTAACCGTGTAGTCAACAGGAATTTCGAAACGAGCAACATCTTCGTCATATCTCATCAAGATATAACGGTCAGCGCTCAATTTACCGTCAGATTTATCACTCTGCAAGTAAGCCAACGGTTTGATTTCGAAGTCTTGACCAGCTGTTGCACGCAAAGCATCACGCAAGTATTCCATTTTCGATTTAATCGGGAATGTAACGCTTGTTGCGTTGTTTAATGCAACATAGTCAGACAACGGAATATACAATCTGTTCGGCAACTGTGTATAGTTGTTGTTCTGTAAATAAGCACCAACCAAGTTACCAACAAAGCCCGTAAATTGTGCGTCTGTCATATCTTTGATGTTAGCCGGAACCAACGTTGTATTAACTGTTACGTCAGACAACGTGGCCAAACCTTGTAAAACGCCATCATTGGAACCCAAGAAAGCGGTTTTTTGAATACCCAAATCCCAGTTTGTTCTACGAGATTTTTCTTTTTGTGTTACCAAATCCCAAACACCGGAACGGGCAGCTTTTGCAACATCAGCGATAGAATAGTTGATTGCTTTCGCCCAAGTGCGAAGAGGAACACGAACAGCATCAAGAGCCGCGTCTGTCGAAGCAAGACGACCTTCGTTAGCTGTTTCAATGTAGCCCTTTTCGAAGTCCCCACCGATTTGGAATGAACGGAACATCAATAAGTCTTCAGCCCACGCTGCTTCCGTGCCTACACGGACAGGAAGATAGTCAGCGATTGGGATAGTGTAGAATTTTTGTTCTGCGACATCCTTGATGATTGCCGTCAAAGTTGTCATCGGAACTAAATAACCGTATTGTTCGGAAATGGCGTTTTCGAGCTTTTCAGCCATTACAAGTTCTTTCTCGTTTAAGAGAGAAGCAGCTTCTACTCTTTCGCCTTTATGATTTAAAATAGTTTCCATATTTTATTCTCCTTAACTATTTTCTGCACCAGCAACAATTTTAATCTTAACTCTGATTAATTGACCAGCTGCAGTTGCAGATTCGAGAGCATAACCGATTGAGCCAGCTGCCGCAGTTGCACCTTTAACTGTAATGTCGTCATAATCAGCCATTTCGACCAAAGAGCCAGCATTAATTGCCTCTTCAGCTTCCATATACATAACGTTTGTATCGGGTGAAACCTGACACATTTTTCCGGCGGTATAACCTCTACCACTCGGGATTACGTTCCACTCAACAAAACCAACAATCGTATCGCCAGCTTCGGCAGGTGCGAAATGCGGAAGTTTTGCAGAAGTAGAAACAATCTTTACAGGTGTTGCAGGAAGAACAGCAGCTTCTACTGAGTCATCAATAACACCCGAAAAAGACTCTGTATTTGCAGGCAAAACCTTACGACCTTTAATTTCTTCAGTCGGTGCAAATACATTCATTTGATATGTGCTTTTATTTTCCATTAGAAAATCTCCTTATTTATTTGAACCATAACGCTTTTTACCAAGAGCCAAGCCAGAAGCCATTGTAGCAGTTGACTTATTCTTCTCGTGGTTAGCTTTCGCATTGTGAAGAAACCCGAAAAATTTAGAATTTTCTTTCTTTTCCTCTTT